>OBIC01000041.1_pt1 | contig 74958 bp, 52 predicted proteins | sample 1519831 | NCBI WGS metagenome assembly OBIC01 (sample SAMN03019805, study PRJEB22545) | beach sand metagenome | biome: beach; feature: sea beach; material: beach sand | place: USA: Municipal Pensacola Beach, FL | collected 2010-10-20 | depth 40-45 cm m
AGCCAGGGCCGCATCACGCGCTACCACTGGTTCATGGCCCTGACCGTCGCGAGCCTGTTGGCCTGGAGCAACTTTGGCGTCTGGGCGAGCTGGCAAACCCGCTTTTCCAGTTTTGTGAGTGGTGTGTCTTCAACCGACGGAAACGCGTTCACGACCTGGATTGCTGTCAACGCCCTAGGCGTGGCAGGCTTTTTCGCCCGCTTTGTGATCCTGTCGATCGGCATTGCCCTTCGACACCTGTACGATCGGGCCGTGGAACTCAATGGAATCGTATTGGCGCAAACCACGGGCGGCAAGAGCCTGATCAGTGTGGTTTCGGAACGATCGTTCCCCCGTGCCGCCGCTCCTGCCACAGCAACCGCGAATCCAAGTGCATTCTACCATCACCGACGATCGGCTGCCGCCTCTGCAGACAGCGGTGGGCAACCCACAACCGACGCGGTTCAGATGCGGTATCGTCAACAGTTTGCTGGTACACAATGGAATCGTCGTCAGCGATAAGCGCAAAAAGAACACAACAGCAGCCCATCACGAGCAGATTGCTTGTGTTTACTCCCACCTCTCCCCCACTAACTTATCACACACCGCCTCTTTTTGTTGTCTGGCAACGGGGAAAACAACATGTCGTTCTTTCCATTTTTTTTCTAAAAAAACCTTTTTTGTTTTTTGTACACACATACATACGATCGCTTTCACACACACAAGAAAAACGATTCAAAAAAAAAGGTGTTGATTTGTCTCTGCACCCTCCCTTACTCTGTGTGTCGTTTCTGCGCGTTTGAGCTGTCTTGATCGTCTTCTGCAGGATCATTGCCTTGCAGGATGTTTAAAATACCGGCATGATGTAGGAGCTGTGCCATGTACAAACGAATCCGGGCACGGTCGATCTGGTCTTGCTTTCGTTCCCGTGCTGCAGCGACTCCCACGGCGCACAAGCACGCTTGGAGCCACTGCCAGCCAAGGCGACACGCCATACTCGCGATCCACACGGCTACACAACAGACACACCAGGACACGTAGCGAAACGAGGTCACGTCGTAAGGGTCGAGTCGATCAAAGTGTGGAAACTCGGTCGTTGCCATGGCTATTGGTTGTTTCTTTGTTTTTCTGTGCACCGGTAACGATCGATTTTTTGGTGTTGTTGTTATTTTCGTGAATCGGTGTGATCAAGTGGAAGGAGCGGCCATGGCGGCTTGCCGTGCACGTGCAAATACTTTGGTCATCACGTTGCGGTAATGGGCGTTATGGTCGCGCCAGATCCGATGGATCCAGAGGAAAATCGGGAAAAAAATGATGGCGATCAGAACCAGCAAAATCAACGCTTCTTGCGTCGTGACCCCAGCGGTGGTCCATTCCAGCAGCAGCAAGTTACCTGCCACCTGGAACGTGAGCAATACCAGGATCTGTGAGATAAAATCGGCACCCGTGCTCCAGACATCGGTCCAGCCCTCGTCTTCCCCTGTAAAGGCGAATCCATGGCTGTCGACCAGCGGACCTCGCCCACCGACATGTGCGTGGTGCAAGTAAATGCGGCTGATTCGCATGGCGTCTGCCACCGATTCCATGGCGTTGCGAATCACAATCCAGAGAAATAGAATCAGGAGCAAAATCAGGAACGTGTCGACTTGCGACCCTGACATGGTCAGTACGTTGGCCGCCACACGCGTAAAGATAAAAATGAGCAGAGAGATGATTTGCGACTCGGCGCCATGGAGCGACAGGGACGATTCGCCCAAGAGTTCTGGCGAGGACGAGGACATGTGAGGTCTCTCTTTGTCGTGTACTTGCTGTTTTCTGCGTAGATCTTTTATACCACTCTTTTAAAAAAGGCACTGTATGTCATACAACAAGCTATATATACGACAGATTGTCCAAAAAAAATACACACACCCTGATTTCTTAGGACACTGGAAACAAGATGGTTTTGCATGCAGCTGGTGGATCCCATCCAAAGCAGATAAAATCGGCGGCATAGATCCGGCAGACGCGCTGGAGGAGGTCTTGTGTGTCGGGACGGTGGAGGAATGCAAGAACGGCAGCTGGGTGGGGCACGTCACTGGGTTTCAAAGTCGAGTTTCGAATCATGGACGGTTGTTCCAACACGTGTGCGTCACCACCATAGTCTTGGATCGCTTGTTCCAGTGATATGGCCTGGGGGGTGTCGTCCGTCAGGTTGTTGGGCACAAACGGTGGCGCACGGTTGTGAACATAGACGAGGCGTTCAAAGGTGGGTTGCCAGTCGTGTGGTGGTCGTGTCCAACTGGGTGGATAGCGTGGAGCAGCGTAAAACATACTGGCCGATCGCAGGTGATGCATAGGATGCGCGTTTCCCATACAGAAACGAGGGGCTTCCAGGTCGAGGAGCATGCCTTCGAGCAACCGGCGTAAATCTGGCAGACGGTGGGTGTGACGGGGATGGTGCTGGTCAAACAGGTACGACCACCACCTGACCTGAGCCGCGTGGACATTCCCCTGGTGCACCGCGCGGTGGTAGATCTCGCCAACGCCAGATGCAAATCTTGCCAACGGTTCCCGCGTCATCAGAACCCTTTTGTAATCTTTGTGGTTTGATTGGTGGTGCGCTCCACGCCGATCACCAACTTTGACTAGGTGGGCACGTGCAAACGCCCGGTGCAAGGATGTGGTCCCTGCTTTCCACAGCGCGTGAAATTCGACGGGTCGCGGTGTATCCACTACGTAGATTTGTGGATACCAAACATGACCCGGTTGCGTGGATGGATGTTGGTGCATTATTTTGTTGGACGATTGACCATGTTCCTTGGGCCAGGCCGGATGCTCGTAGCCATAGAGACGGCGACGGTCATCCATACAGTTGTGTTGATGCGTTTGTACAGGCGGCGAACAAACCTCTAGGGCCGCTTGTTCTACATACCTCTGGAGTTGTTGTTCACGATACAACCGTGCCGATGGAGTCAGCCAATCACCGGCTGGACAAGCGGCTGGTGGTGCTGCAGCAGACAAAACGTGATTCGTTGCTGAAACAGAAGCACTCAACCGCACGATCAACAACAACAAGCATACAAACCCTGGAAAGAATCCAAACCACATTTTTTGTTGTTGTTATTGTTTTTTCTGGTGATTACACAACAACCTTTGGGATGTAACTATTCATGCTATATACACGACAGATTGTCCAAAAAAATACACATCACATTCAACAACGTTTTCTTTTTTGTGTGTGTTGATAACAGTATCGATTCAGGTATCACGGTGCGAAAGGAAACAACAAATAGTCCGCAATCCAAACACTGACAATCGTTACCAGGCTTGGAAAGGGACACTCGATCTCGACATTGGAGATATGACCCTGTGTGCGGAGAGCACAGTAGTCGGATACGGACAGGTCCGACATGCGTATCCTTTTGAGTTTTTTGGACGTAGGGTACACGTAACTTTGTAGGCCTCGGATCACATGCTGGACACCCTGATGTCCGATTCGAGGGTTGTCGTCCAGTCGAGTCCACGCAACACGGTAAAACGAATAGCACGTCGCAACCAAGGCACAGGCGCTGTTTCCCAACCGCATTTGATGAAAATCCAACGATTTGACTTGTGTATGTTCGCGCTCGTCCCATGTCTTTTGTATATAAAAGTCGATATCATTTCGATTGAATTGGTCAATGCCTGGGAGAGTCAGCAGCCATAAATAGGACCGGCGACCGGCCATCGACACGGTGGCACGCCACACATTGGATTTTCCCACCACCACCAACCACTGTACGATCTGATAATGGTCTCGTTCGGCCGCCATGTCCAGGGCGCGATGGTGGAAACTGCCGTCGTAGCGAGGAGTTTCGTTCACATCAACACCACATTCTTGGACCAGGTAGCGTACGACGTCGAGACGATTGGCCTGTGCTGCCCATATGAGTGGCGGCGCTGTCGAGTGGCGATACCATGCATTCACACAACTTGGATCGGCGGCCACTGCGGCACGTACCGGCGCCAATCCTTTGCCACAAACGATGGCCAGCTTCAATAGAGACCGTCGCATGCCTAGCAGTTTGTTGTAATCGGGGAGGTTGACCTGTTTCATGAGGTAACGCGCTGCGGATCGGTTGCAGTATATGACCGCCGCATCCAACAATTTGGTATAGGGTTGCCGCAGATCCAAGTGCGGCTGCGTTTCCACGGCAATGCGTAACAAGTCAAAGTTATACTCAAAGATGAGTGCAACCAGGGCATCTTCCCACTTCCCCTGATGCCACCGATAGTTCTCAAACGTATCGTCACACACATACTGTACGTTGTTAGGCACCCAGGGTCGGGTATCTTTCTCCTCTCCAGGATTTACCGTGCATTGCCGTTGACGTTTGGTTGGGGGACAAACATCATCGCTGTTGTCTGTATCCATTTTTTTGGATGTATGCAGTAGCAGCGTAAGGTAAAAAAACACACACACGTTTTTTACATTTTTTCTACACGTAAATCTCCGCGGGGGCGGGTGGGCGAAAAAACACCGGAGAATTTTATTCCTTTAAAATCTCCGCGGAGAATTTCTGTTTTTTGTCTTTTTTTGTGCGACTTGCAAAAAAAATATATCATACACACCAAAGCGCTAACAACAAAGGACGTGATCTATCCATATTCGAAAATATGTTTCCCGCCGCAACATCATCAACCAGAGTTTCACCAGGCACCACTTCTGACAAGAACAGCAACGACGCGGATGAAAAGTCGTTCCCGCTCAAGAGTTTGGGTTCCGTGGCAGCACAGACTCTGATTCCTGTGATTGGATGTGCCGAAGGACCAAGTTTGTTTAGTGGAGTAAAAGATGTGGGGATGTTGGTGACCGCCTACGACGATGCGTTTGCAGACAGTTATGCGGAATGCAAGCGACGAAAAACTGAGGGGGGATTTTTATGCATGGCCCCGGTGTTTCCAAAAGTGTCGCTGCTGCGTGATTATCAATACTGGACTGCAGCTTTCAAGGACTACATCGATCAGTGTTTGGCAGGAGATCGCCGCCGCAACAAGAATCCTTGCTTGGTGATTCAACGTTGCCGAGGCAGCGAATCCGCGCATACCATGGATGTATGGACCCGTCTGTTGAGCTGTGGTGGATTCTTTGATCTGTTCGACACACGCGACGCACAGACTTCTCTCCACTTCGAGGCCCATCACGATGCGGAAACCGTTCAAAACCATTGTGCCGACGATGGACTGACGCTCTTTTATTGGGACATTTATCGGCAAAACTGGGCATGTGGCGACCAGCTGGTGTGTAGTGTGTTCTTCCGTGGTGGGTGGGAACCAGATCGTATTGGCAAACTTCCTCGCTGTTGTGCAAAGGATCATTATAAAAACACAACCGTGTTCCTGTTGGGGACCTGCTGTCGGTTTCAGAACTGCGATGAGGGTGATGTCCTGATTCCACGGATGTCGGTGGGGTACGATACCAAAAAAAGTGTGTTGGACTCTCGCCTCAAGTGTCGCGATGGTCTTGGCAACAACGATTACTTTGCGCGGCACAAGGACCGAATCTGGTCCCAACGAAACTTGCGGGAAGCTGCCAAGGTCGTTTGGTACGGGATGCAGCACGATGTTGATGTTTGTGGCGAAACCAACCACCGCACGTTTGACCCAGTGGGTGATGCTACCTTGATCAAGGGCGCGCTCCATATCCAACTCACAGACATATTTGAAGCACCCAAGGGTGACGCACTTGACACTGCTGTGTTTACACGCAAGACGCATGATGCTAATGCTGATGCTGATTGATGAACTGGAAAGAAAAGCAGACACTCGTTTTTTTCATTCTTTTTTTTTATACAAATACAAACGGTGTTTTTTCTAAATCAAAAAAACGTGTTGTTGTAACACAAATTTAATACATGGAAATCCCAGATTCGTTTTTCGTGCACCACGAAAGCCCACGGAGGAACTGGGGGACGAGGAAAAACTCGTCTTCTTCGTCGGAATCGCTGTCGTACGCATCGCTGTCGCTATCACTGCCACTACTGCTGGTGGTGTGGTCGCGTTTGTGCGTTGCCGTGTCGCTCGTCTCGGTGTTGGATAGGTTCAGCTTGCGTTTCTTGCGCTTGGGTTCACTATTACTGGTACTAGCACTGCTGTCGGTTTCCGTTTTCCCGGCTTGGCCTTTTTTCGCTTTGTGCGCTTTCCATGCCTTTGACAAGAGTTTGTAGAGCTGAGCACAGGTTTCTGCCGACAATACATCATCGCCACCATCGTCACGACAGTGGAGGAAATCAACAAGACATTTGGGTTGAGGGTTCCATGCATTCGAATCGTCCGCCAATGCCTGCATTTCCGTTTGAACATCTCCCACCTGTGCGATTCGCTCGCCAAACATTTGGTTCCACGCGGCCAGGATGACTCGTTGGCGTTTTTCTTCGGCGTCCCCGCACCCAGCGAGTTTTGCTATTTGCTGTTTGAGTGTTGCAAAGCCTCCGTACCTACCCGAGTACAACACCACGTCGCGTTTGTTGCGTGCATAAACTGTCAGACCCATGTCGAACTTTCTTGTGTGTGTTGTGTGTATTACACAAAAAAAAGAATACGCGAGGCGGTCAGGACCGGAGTTTTTTTGATGGTTTGCACGCGCGCAACGTTTTTTTCACAATGGAACTGTATCATACATAAATTTTTCATCCACCTCGTTTTGTTGTTGCACGATCCCCACGTCCGGCCGTGATTAAAAAGAAAAGACCCTGGCTTACCGGGAAAAATATTTATTGACGACAGAACCATGTCAAAGATCGTCGTTTGGAACTACGCAACGGCTGTGTTTTTTGTTGCTTTTGCGTTGCTTGCCTTTACGACCAATACACGTTGCGAAGCGAAAAAACAGGTCCGGAACACCAGGCCGGAGGACAACCGAGACAGACACTGGCACGATCCAGACTTTTACGTGGGTCGGTGGGGACAGTACGGGCGCGTGCCCTATGGACCCGATTGGCTGCACAAAGAGTTTTCAAAGTACACGCGGCAGAACCAAGATCCCCACCGAGACGACCCGGTGGCCAAGTACGAGCAGCAGCAGTACCAACAACGTTTGGAAGATCAACACGCGAAATCGGCCAAGCACACAAAGACAAAGGAGCCACCGGTTTCGCCACTCCCCTCGCCTCCACGTGCATGGGCCAAACTGTCGGCGCTCACGGCGTCGGCGGTGCCTCCCCTGGTGGTGCATATTCCCATGACTGAGGACGAACAAACGCAACACGCGCGTATCCTGGAACAGGAATCCGTGGCGCGCACAAGTGGGTCGGGCGCATCGATGCGGCGGGATAGTTCCGTGCCAAAGCCAGAGGATCTGCCGTGGCGTGGCCACCGTTTGCCACAGACCTACCAAGACCGTGTGCGTAGCCTGGCGTCGGACCAGGGATTTCAGTACATTGGTCTCGCCGTACCCACAGTCATGCCAGAACACCATGTGTTTCACGTGCATCCTGAACTGTTTCGCTCGCGCATGCAGGCGGCAAACAAAACCGCGGCAGAGCAAGGCCGGCCACATCACCAAAACGAGGCTTTTCTTCCACCACGCGAACCGTACGATCGATGGTGGCCGTCGCCGGATTCTGACACCCAACTTCACAGCCAAGACTGGCATCGACAAGCACGAGAGAGCACATATCGCCTGTCACCAGAAGACCCAGACGTTCCCGACGAGGGAGTCACCACTATCCACAGTTTGCGGGCGTGGCAGAACCGGTTTGCAGCGGCCATGCGAGAACGCAATCGGCAAAAGGCCGATGTAGCCGCCTGGCAACAGCGGTGGAAAGAGTGGGCCGCCGGTATCAATCATACCGCCAATACTGTGTTTATGCAACACCGCGACGGGGTGTTGGAGACGCTGCGTCGCGGATTGATGGAACAGACCAACGGACAAGTCAAGAGTGTCGAGCCGCAGCACAGCAAGCCTCGGGTGTTGCGATGGTTTTTGGGTCGCCAACCGACCATGTGGCACTCGTACCGCGAACGGTGGGATGCCGACAGTGGAGATCAACGCCCGGCGCGTAGCTTGCGGGACGACTCGGGGCACGGATCGATTGCGGATCCCATGCTAACCGATCAGTGGAACCTGTACGACGCCATGGCCTGGGGCGACCTACCCCCAGGTCCGCACGTGTACCGGCCGTCGATGACTGCGGGTCCCATGATCTGGGATCTGTTGGGCTACACGGGCCGAGATATTGTGATTGGCATGGTCGACAGCGGATTCGAACTGGGGCATCCGGAACTCACGCATCGGTACGCACGTGCGACCAGTATTGATGCGCTGAGTCATGGTGGAAACCGTCCGCCCGTGCCCTTGGATCCTTGGGCAGAAACCCATGGCACACAAGTGGCGGGTGTGGCGCTCGCCGAACGCAACAATGGATTCTGTGGTGCGGGGGTCGCACCCGATGCCAAGCTTGGCGCGATTCGCTTGCTGGGGCATCGATCACCCACCGATGCGGAAGAAGCCGCCGCGCTGTCGCATGCCTGTCGTCCGCACGGCAGTCATCCTTCACGCAATGCACTGATCAATCACATGTACAGCTGCAGCTGGGGTCCCATGGACGACGGTGCCGACCTTCGCGGGCCCGGTCCACTGGCAGTGCAGGCCCTGGAAGCTTGTGTCTATCGCGAAGGTCGCCAGGGCAAGGGTTCGATCTATATCTGGGCTGGTGGCAACGGGCGTGCCCAGGAAGACAATGTAAATTTTGATGGATATGCCAACCGACCAGAAACGATCGCCGTGGGTGCAATCGACGACACGACACGGCAAGCCTGGTACTCGGAACCGGGGGCCTGTCTGTTGGTCTCAGCCCCCTCTAGTGGTGGTGCAAGTGGAATTGTGAGCTCCGATCCCAGCGGTCCTGCGGGCCTGTCGATCAACCAGTGCACGCGCAATTTTGGCGGCACGTCAGCTGCAGCCCCTTCGGTCGCCGGAGTCGTGGCCCTGATGCTGGAAGCCGCACCGGATTTGGGGTGGCGTGACGTGCAACACATCTTGGTCGAGAGTGCCGACCAGGTGCAGGCCAACGATCACCGAGAACCCTGGACCCTGAACGCCGCTGGATACTGGCACAGCCACGGATACGGATTTGGTCTGATCAATGCCACACAAGCCGTCCTGCTCGCGTCAAATTGGGTTCCCCTACGACCGCGGCAGGCCAGTATCTACACATCGCCGATCCTCGGAGCCAATCCGACCTGGGATCAGCACACCCGCCATCACGACGCTGACCGACATGCAGAACAGACCAACGCGACCACAAAACGCAGTGCGGCTACCAACACTGCAGCACCGTTTGAGCCAGATCCCCTACCGGACAAGGACGCGACGTTGGAAGAGAAAAAGCGTGCGCGGAAACCCATCGATACCACTGGCTACGACCCAGATCGGCCTGGCAACCACGGCTGGATCCCCCGAGTCGATCCACAGGTGCTGTTGCAGCATGGGAAAGAAAAAGAAGCCCTGGCGGGAGAAGCAAAACAGGAAGAACAGACAGAACGCCCAAAGGAAAGCGTCCTCAAAAGCATGTTGTTCTTCGGCACGCGGTTTCTGGCACATCAAGCCCGCAAGTTTGCACGCAATGTCGAGGCCATGGCTCAGGAACGCCGTGAACGGAGACTCGAGGCGACACGAGAACTCGCACCGAATCACGTACGGAGTTTGGGGAATGGCAACGGTGTGGCCATCCCACCAGGGTTTTCGGCCTATTTCGAGTGGGAGTACCCAGACCAGCAGACCCGCGGAGACTCAAATGCAGACAAGCATAGCTGGTTGGATCATCTGGAACACGTGGGTCTTCGCATCGACGCCTCGTTGCCCACGGGACGGGGACACCTAAGAATCTGGCTGTGTGCGCCGAGTGGAACCTGTTCGCTCATGGCCCAGGCCCCACGCAATGTGGATCGGCACGACGGCATCGATGGAAACCGCTGGACCTTTTGGACCGTGCGGCACTGGAACGAACCGCCTGTCGCCGATGTAGACCTGACGGGTCACGGATCCCGGACCTGGTCGCTCCGTGTCACACACACCTGGCCGATCGATCTGCACCGCGCACACCGCTTGCGCGATTTTCGTGTGCGACATCCAGACAAGGTCGACGCAGTGATTCGGTGGTGGCAACTCGAGTTTCGTGGACGCATGGACACGTGATGCGTTTTTTAAAAAAATCGTTTCTCGCTTGTTTGTATTCAATACAGAGCTATCCCGATTTTTTTTGCTTGTACAATCAGTCCTTATCATTGTTCATATGAACGGAATTCAAAACATCAAGGTTGGGCGATCCTGGTACGAGATCCCAGAAAAACAACGTGTGTGTTCTGTATGCCGCAAGACATGTCAAATTGGTGACATACTTCACGACCTCCTGATCACGGACAGTGATGGCCAGACTTCCGCAGTCATATTAGGCAATAAGTGCTATCGAACCTATATCATAGACCTGTTGGACTTGGACGCACATCCATACACAGAAAAAGACTAGAGCAGATCGGGATCGACAATCAACGAAGCGCGACTTTTTTATTGTTTTTTCGGCAAACATTGGTTTTTAAATGTAAAAACGTATTTTTTTATTCCTATGTAATGGGTTGAATTCCCTTGATTTCGTAGAGACGCTCACGAATACTCGTGGCTATACAGGTTCTGCACTTGTGTCGCAAATGCTGATGTGGGCAATGGTTGGCCGACCGGCATTGCGTGCGTTGCGTGCGTTGCCGCCGTCGTCGTTGTGGTTGGTGGTGCGGTCTCGACAAAGGCATGGAAGTCGCCAGTAAACTAGGCGTTTGTTGTTCCGTCGTTGTTGTTTGTTGTTATTATGATGACTATCGAATCACTGGTTTTTTTGACTGTTTTTTCGTGCTCCCGATGCGGATGTGTCGCCGGTGTCTGGCACCGTTTCTCTGGCAGTGATACCAGCGATTGTTGCAAGCACCACGACAAACAGGACAAAACAGACGAGTGAAAACACGACACCAATGAAATCCACACACATGATGTTTTTTGTATATTTTTTTGTGTGCTACGGTGAAGTCGTTGCGCCGCCGCTGCCGCTGCCGCCGCCGTTCCGTCGGAGATTTTTTGTTTTTTCCGGAGAATTTTACAAACAACACCGGAGAGACAAATAGTTTTTTACACACAAAAAAATGCATTCATCCGGGAAAAGACTACAAAAGAGATTAAAAGGCTTCCAACAAGACGTGCCCGTATTTCGTTACGCAAACCTGTTTGACGCCGCCGATGATCGCTGCACCGCGCAAGAGTTTTTGGCCATGGTGGATTCGGGTCGGTGGGATATTCATGCGTTTCGCCAAGGGGAATCATTCACAGCCATCGACCGTTTGGTCACGTGGAGAAAATTCTCTGTGCTGAAAGCGCTGATTTTGGGCAAACGATTTGATTTTTACACACCGATTGACTGCATGGGGCGAACTATTTGCCAGATTGCACGATACAGGAATTGTGAACAGCTCTCACTGTGGTTGATCCAAGCCGGTGTAGACCTGTGTGCACATGCAAAGTTCACCGCGTGCGAGGTTGCCGTGATCCGGGGCGATCGGAAAGAGGTGAAACGCCAAGTTTCGAAGCTGCAATACAACTATGAGCTCGAAAGATACGGCATGACAGTGATAGACTGGGCCGTAAAATGTAATCGTTTTCGCATACTACAGTTTTTTGTACGGCGCGGTTGCTGTTGTCACGTACTGGCTTCGGCGTGGGAACATGCAGCAGCGCAGGGAAATCTAAAGATGACACAGTATCTGACAGTGAATCGCCACAACAACGTTCCTATCACCACAGTCCCCGCCCTGATTGCCCACGAAGATCGCGTACTTCCCTGGGTATTGACCAGGCATGGCTGTCATGTCCAAGCAGATCCGTGCTTGGCGGCGTGTATACTACGCGCTTTTTGGGGATACAAAACCCATGAGGTGTTGGATCTCGAGAATCGATCAATCGGTACCAGCTGTTGCCACGTGCTCGCCATCGCCATGGGACACGAGGATTTTTATCCGTGCGGCATCGATCTGGCACGCAACCCAAAGATTGGAGACCAAGCGATTGCCGTGTTGTGTCAAGCGCTGCACGCAACCGATGGAAACAAATCCGATCTACGCACGCAAAAGTTGGAGCACATTCGTGTCTCGGACCTTTCGGTGCGTTCCTACAACCGTTTGCAAAGTGTGGGGAGACGCTATCACATCGAGATTGTGTGCAATTTCCCCTCGCTGCTCAACATTTGCGTGGCATGGGTCGCGCATCAATTCTTGTGATTGCGCAAAGGAAAAAAACGCAAACAAAAAACACTACTGCAAAAAAAAGCCTGTTTGGGAAGAGAAATTATACTTTTTTATTTTCGTTCTTGTTTTACGGACAACAAAAAAAGACATACTGGAAAGAAAAACTGGATAAGCATGTCCGCATGACCATTTTGTTTTGTTTTGTTTTTTGTATGTACATCGTATGGTTTGTTTTGTCTCGTCTTGTTTTCCATGCAATGCTACGCAACGCTACGTAATGCTACGCATTTCTACGCAACGCTACGCCATCATGTGATGTTTTGCCATCACAGTGGCCTTGCCGCCGGTGGGTTTCATGGGCAAGGTAACGTTTCCGGGCAGATTGCGGTTGATGCTGGCGTGACTCGCCGTGGCGTGCATGGGATCATAATCGGGCAGGTGGCCGGGAATGCCTGGTTTGCTATAGTCGATGGCAAACGAGAGCCAGGCCACGATCAGGTACCCAACCCAGGCGATCGCACCACCAATCAATGGGCCCACAAGGTATGCCGCAGTGTGGCTGTCGTTGACCACGTTGGCGTTGGCCAAAATGGTGCGCATGGCTGCATAGTGCAAAAAGTCGAAATTGGCACCAGTGGCGCTGATAGTCACAGCCGACACTGCAAACGTGGTGAAGCCAACCGCAATGCCAGCATAGATGTGGTGCTTGACACCGCGTTGGTGTACGACGGCCATCAGCCACACAAAGGTGATCACAGCCGAACCAATGATTTCCACCAGCCAGATATCGCTTGTGGTCACGGTATAGGCACCAAACAGACCAAACGTATCGGCAGTCACCGAGGGCAAGCCTGTGTTGAGGGTGCCAAAGTTGGAGACCCAAAGCGCCAAGGCACATGCGATCAGGCTGCCACCATACATGAATATACTGCAAATGACCACGTGAATCGCATCGGCATACGGCTGAACGCTGTCGGTACTAAACATGCGCTTGGAGCTCGGGAACCAACTCGCCCAAATATTTTCGAATCGACTATAGGCCGATACACGGCCCATGATCATGATCACAGCACCGGCGGCAAAGCCCTTGGCCAGTGCTGCCAAGGTGAAATTGATGGCGCCACCATTGACACCGACCAGAGCGAAAATGAAGACAAAGCTCAGGATGATGCGGACCAACACTTCAGAAAATGCGGCCAAAATGCCCTGGACCACGTAAGAAAATGCGGGGTAGATGACGGGACGACCGTCACCATCCACAATCGAGGTCATGAGATAGACAGAAAGTGGGCGCTGGACCAACGTCATGCTGACTTCGCGCGCACGACGTCCCAGCGACCGTAGCGTGGTTCGTGTACTCATGAATGCGTGTGTATGTGTAAAGGAGGGGGGCTTGAAAAACGGTAAACCGAAAAAAAAGAATGAGCAAAAGGAGTCGGAGTGGAGAAAGCTTCCTTCTGTCTCTGGTTCTCGTATGTTGCAGAAGAAGCCATGCCTGCCATACGTCCTTGTAGGATGCAGCGCAATCTGTTTTTTTTTCGAAATTTTTCCTTTGTTGCTATGGCAAAAAAATAAATTTTTGTACAACACCAGTGACCGCAACACGATGATGGAACCCGAGAGCCCACCCTCCAATATCGGTCCATCAACAACAACAACAACCGCAGAGGATAAAAACAACGGCGACAGTGCCAGCGAGAACCACGACACCAGCGATCCCATCAAGGTCCCAGAGAATGGTGATGTGGATACACACCATGACAGTGACGGCGATGATGTTGAAGAAGAAGCGAGAGCGAGGTTTGTGCAAGCCATGGTACACCGATTGTTGGTGGCGCATGTACCAGAAGAAGATTGGCCCTATGGAATCGAAGCAAGCGGGGATCTTTTGACGGCCATTGGCACGGCGCCGTTGGGATCCGATCGCTACAACCGGCATAATCAAATCATGCGCAGTGTGCTGATGGGCAATCTGGAACCTTTGGATCTCCTGGCCGAGCACTGGCAGCGCGAACTCGATCTGTGTCGGGAACTGGAACAGGACACCCTGAGGGACAAACCATTCTACCCACCACCGTCACCAACAACCACACGCCGAGACGGTGCGGGATCGCATCTTGCGGCGCACCAGAGTCAAGAGCGTCATGATGGTTCCCAAGACCCAGCGATGGAACCAGGCAGGGAAGAAGAAAGTGAACAAGAACAAGAAGAAGATTATGATTGGGTCTGCCCTGTAGCCGTAGCACGCTGCGTCGGTCCGGATCAGGCCTGGGTCGTGTTGATTCGCGGTGCCGCACAACCATATGTGGTGGTGCCGGAATCGAGTCCTGCAGTCGATTTCCTGCTCCAACGAATCCTGATGGAATTCCAACCCCTCAGCATCTGTTTGGACCCGGTCACGGGCCGTATGGTTTCCCCATCCCTACCATCCTGGTCACAACTACGCCGCAAATACCTGTTTCACCGATGGGTCCCGTTTGGTCTACGGACTCCTGGGCAACTGGATTACCAACCATGGGATCGGTGCACCACGCACATCTTGTTTGAGACGCCGAGTCTCGAATCGTCGGAAGACCAACCCTGGGAAACGCCCCCCTCCCCTTCCTTTTCCGTTCCTCCCGTCTACGAACCTTTGTATGCACCAGATGGGGGCTGGGGTGCGAACGTTGATATGGCGAATGGTGACGTTGATCTGGAGAAAAATCACCCGATGGAATCAGACAGTACGTCCGCGCATGGACTACTTGGCTACCGGTTCGAGATGACATCCCCATCCAGCTTGCACGTCATTTGGCTTCAGCAAGGCATTGGGATCGATTTTGCCTACAAAAGCTCGGCCACACTCCCCGATGACGTGCCTTATGGCGACCAAGAAAGCGACCATGACGCAGAAGACGGAAGACCTGTTTTCAACAAACAAAAGCGTGAAGAGGCCAACATGTTTGCCATGCTGGCAAAGGAAGATGAGGATGCCATATGTTCGCCTTATGCCGACCTGGACGCTGAGTGCGAACCATCGCCAAACAGTTACAAGGGGCAAGTCCGCAAAAAGGCCGAATCGTGGGGGACCAGCCTATCCAAAAGCCTGCGTGGCGTCATGAGCGTGATGGGCCTCATGGACCCAACACCGCCTCCGATCCTCCCCTCTTCGCAACAAGATTTGGCCAATGCGATTGCTCAAGACGCAGAGCGCGTGCCAGTACAACATCGACATGCAGGGATCGGGGCAACGCCGGGTCGCAAGTCGGTACGATTCAAGGAGTCCAACGACGATAACGACGACGACCACACGGATAACGCGCGCGACGCAGGCACTGGTGAAACGCTTGGCATCCAAGACTTTGCAACGTTTCCATTGCTTCACGGACGATGGTATCGTATGACCCTCCACGAATACCGCACCTGGTTGTGTGTGGCGCAGCAACCATGTCTCGACGCCTCGCTGATGCACTGTTTGAAAACCATGACTGCGGATCGTCCGGATTCCGACCTGGCCTTGCCCCCATGGCTTGCCTCCGCGGTCGAAACCACCCCTCAAGCGCGCGCACTCGCCAGTGCCATGCGGTCACAACAGCCCGCACTCTCCAAACTCTCGGATGCGCACCACCGCCTCTTGGCCATGGTGCAAGAACTGCTGGATCAGGCTGTGGACGCAAAGGACGATTCGAAAAAGTCTGCTCGACACTCGCTGCCAAAAACACATGCACAAGTCCCTCTGCCAGCGTTGCAGGTCTTGGAACAAGTCTTGCAGGAATACCACGCCGCACACAAAGCCTGTTTTCGTTCTTCATCACCATCGCAACCGCCGGCGTCCAAACAAGAATCAAACAAGGAAACGGTATAGTATGATTGGGTTTTTTGGCAATAAAATCCATTTTTTTCGCATCATGTACATGACAAAAAACGAACGATCCATCCATCCATCAATCAATACAAATCGGTGTTGTATCTGTACCAGTCTTGGCTCGTTTCTTGGGCCTCTTGCGGCGCTGTTTGCGAGACCGTTTGCGGCGTTTGTTATTTGCGGTTGTTTCGCGCCACTGGCGTTCTGCTTCCGCATCTAGCCGTGTTCGGGCATCTCCACGCAACAGTCGTTTGATGGCAGATCCCTCTGGGTTTGTGGCACTTAAACCACATGTTTGGTAAGCCACCATGATTGCTTGCAACACTGCATCGATCAGGTCGTCTGACTTGACCGGCGATCGCTTGGTCCGTTTTTTGGAGCGTTTCAGATAACTGCGACACACGGTTTTGTGAGCGCTGTGGACACTGGCCTCCCGGAGCAAGAGGGCCTGCTCGCTCGGGTCCAAAATACGCTCGATCATGCGTTTGGCATCGGTCTTGTTGATGGCGTGTGATCCTGTGCGAAACGCAACAGGCAAGTTGGCCGCGTGTGCCGCGCTGTTCCAAAACGTTTTCACGTGGTTGGGGTTCACAATCTGAGCCTGTTCTGCATAGCGCGCCAACAACGCTGCTTCCACGGCAATGTTGCCACTGTCCATCGCATTTTGCCGTTCCACGGCCACCACCACCACCTCTGGCAGTGCGTCTTTTCTGTTGTTGTCACCAGCACATACGTATTGAAACGGTCCGTCCAGTCCATCTTGCTGAATCAATCCAACGAGTTGTTTCGGGAAATCGTGTGCGGTAGGCACTTTGATGGCCTTTGCCGGTAATTTTTGGTGCGCCACCAACTCTTCTTGGGCATGGTGCATGGCCCGTTCCATCGGCCCCATGCGACGCAGGGACGGCGGGCATGTACACAACAAGTTGTACAGGCGCGCATGGGTCACGCGGTCGGCAAGAATGTCGTACCGTACCACAGCACAGTGAACCGTGCCTGGATCGATCGATACCACAAACATCCTGTGTGTAGTCACCAGGAACCTTGTGGCACGATAAACGTCTATACATGCATGGATCTACCACTAGCGGCAGCGTCGCAAGGAAGCCATAGTTGTCTGCTACCCACTTTTTTTTCTCACAACATGTTTCGATCTCTCCACCCTTTCCAGCCTCGTTTTTGAAGAACAAAAAACTACATAGCCAGAAAAGAAAAAGCATGGGACTCGGATCGATTTCGTGGTTGAAGAAAGAGTTGCGCAACAACGAGCGGTTGCGAAGCTGTATGCACTACCCGTCGACCAGCAAGGCCCGGCGTCACGAAAAGCCCAAAGGCCAGCGCGATGTAGGCGCTGGGGTGGAAGCTGGGTTCCAAGTCGTAATGGTGGAATTGATGCTGAAAAAGTACTCCATGATCACTGGATGTCAACACATTCAGCAATTTAGCAAGCGATGGCGCGATTTGGTCGCAGAACAGGTGCAGCGATTTCCAGACGCGCACACGTTTGTGTTTTTGCTCGACGACGAAACCAATGTGCCGCAAGCAAAGAGTCAGACCCAGGCGAAACGCCGGTCGGGGAAACCGTTTACGGCCGAGGAAAAAGCAGCGTTGGGCACGCGGTTTCAGCGTCTGTGCAATTCGGATCCCAATGAGTTTGAGCACCGGATTGGACAGCTGTTTTCCTCGGAAGCACAGGATCGTGGCAAATCGCCCTTTGAGATTTTTATGGCCAAACACATGGCCACCTCGGAACTGCGGGAAGACGAGTTTGAGTTTGCGACACGCTGCATTGTCGCAGGCGCTTACAAAAACCTGGGCCCAGGCCGACGGATCCTGATCGACCGTGGAGTGTGGCGCCCTTCTTTTGCACGAGATATTCGCAACGACCCGGTCGAGGGCGACCATCAGGCGTGGGCCACGGTCGTGCGCAGTTTTCGCTCTGGTGCGGAAGTCCAGTCACGGCAGAGCCTGGCGTTTGCAGCTGGTGCTCGGGGCATGGCTCAACCACATCCGATGGCTCTGGACGAAAACGCAAGTAGCCGTGCCTGGATTCTAATCGATCGGTGGGGTGTGCGACGCTTGGACGACATGGATCACCGGCACCTGATTGGCGAAGCCGACCTCAAGATTCCGCACTACGTGCGGCTGTTTGTCGGACAGCGTATCTTTATTCTATGCAAGGATACGGACGAAATCCCGATTCTGTTGCTGGCCATCAAAGACTGGCTTCCACCACACGGGCGATTTCAGGGCCAAATCTATCTGGACGTGACCGATCGATCCGACGACAAACCCAACCCACCTCGCAAGAGCGTGATTGACATGCTACAGCTTTGGCGAAACTTGCATCGATGGTTTGCTGATAAGTACAACATGGTATGTAACCCGATTGAGGTGTTTTGCTTTCTGCTGATCATGGGCCATACCGATTTTGTGGACAACCCAAAACGGATGGCGGCCATCACGATCTGGAAGGCGTTCAACCGCTTCGAAGCTCGCAAACACCTATTTCATTCGATCGTGGTCGATGGCTATACCGGTGCTGCATGGCCGGCCACGCGCGAGGTTGCACACATGTTGACCGGGGAGTATTTTGCCAAAGCACGTAGCTGTGCACAAGCCACGCAGTGTTGCCTAGACCTTTTGACCCGTGATCTGTTTTCCGGCAGCTATTTCAAGCAGAGCCAAAAGCTGCCGGGCCCGCAGCATTTTCCAAAGCATCGCCGTGCCAAACACATCTCGATCTATCAGCGCGGTGTTGTGCGGTTTATCAAGGCAGCCTACGATACCGTAGTGTCGGGCGATGCGACCAGGTGGTCGGACGATCGCGAGATCCTCCGCCTGGTCCGCCAGTACGGCTGGAACTTGGCGTACTGGTACCGTGGCGACACTCGCGACGGACGGCAATGGCTCGACGAAATGACTCAATATGGTCCGGATCCGGACGCGTCCGTGTATGGTTGGTCCTGGATGCCCAACCCCAATGCCAGCACTCAACCGTCGCCGGCCATACAATCTCCTCCAGTACCACGCAAACCTAAAGCTGGGTGTTTGGGACGCAAACGTCCCCGAGGCATGATCTCGTGTCCTTCCAAAGCCGTGGTGTCCATCAAGGTGTTTCGCGCCTGGCAACAACAACAAGCACAGCAAACGCCGCAGGCATCGCAGGCATCGCACGCCAAACAGTCCGATATTGCCGCAAAAGAGTCCTCCAAAGCCACCGATGATCGTCCTGGACAAGCCTCGCCCGTCAAGCGCATCAAAGTCTAAACCCAACTCTAAAAAAAAAGAAAAACATTGCCTACAATTTCCTCTCTCTTTTTTTCTCCAGTGTCGCAAATACATTACTTGTTTGTTTTGTCCAACAATAACAACGGAAACCGGATGAATCACAACAACGACGGTAGCAGCGAGGGGTTATCTCCCAACCCAAAGAGCCAGGTACAGTGGATGGTTCAGGGGTTGGATCCGCGCTACCATGCAGGTTCGATTCGGTACAAGTGTCGGCAGCCCAGTCACACAACCGCCACCAACGATAACAACAAGCACGGACCATCGTGGCTCTGTATCCTCACGATCGCGGGATTAGTCAAGTGCACGTCGCGACCACGCGGCAGTAAGCGGGAGGCGGAAAAAGCCGCCGCGGCGATGGTCTTGTATCGCTGGGATGACATTGCCCTACATTTGATGGAACAAGTCCAGAGCAACGCGATGCCTTCCACATTGGTGTACCGAGAAGGCGAACCCGAACCGCACACACCACCACCACAGCAGCAGCCACGCACACGCCGCAAACACGTGTGGCGTACCGATGCGAGTCCAGTGTCGAGTGAGGATGCTTCTCCTGCTATGTGGGATGGTGCAAGCTGGTCTGACTGGCAAGAGTCGGACGCGGATGGTGACAGTAGTAGCAGTAGCAGCAGCGACGATGCATCCGATCGTCAGGATGGACCACACCAACAGCGGCGGCAGCGGCGGAAGCAACGTCAATCTACACAGGCCACCACATCCGAGCACAACGGACATGGCACATCGAAACCGCCAGCGATGAATCTGGAACAAGCGTTCCAGTCGCTGGCCCAGGCCCAACGCAATCTATTGCAGGCCACCGAGAATGCAAACACCGCATTTCGCGTGGCTTGCCTCACATTGCGCCAAACCGTACAACAACAACGCCAGCAGGGCTCTCTATGCGACTTTGATGTGTAACTATCATGTTTTTTGTGTGTTTCTATGCTTACTGATATACATAATAATTCGGAAGAAAAAACCGATTGTCGCTGAAAGAATCAAACAAAAAATTGTATAGACATTGTTTGTTGTTCTTTGCTCGTGTGTGTACCTCTTCTCTTCTCCATGGATTTTTCTTGGATTTGCCCATGCCGTAAACGGCGTTCCATTATCGTCAGCATGCCTACTAGTATATCCGCATCGTCGCTTGTAGGACCCGCGTCCGGATCGTCTCTGACCAATGGCCACCGACGCATCCTGTTGCTGGAACGGTGCTACTTTCTGTCCATGATCTTGCTCCTGACCACGCTTTTCCTCATGGCCGTTCTGGTCTGGCACAACGCATCTCAAGAATCGCAACGGGATTTGCACATGTGGATCCGCGACTCGTTTGCAAACGACCCCACGGCGACCAGCCCTAGGACACCGCCGTTTTCGTCGTATTTCAACCGGTATCGCCCGCCGCATCCGCGTGTGTTTTGCTTTGTGATTGGCCCAGAAGGCACCGGTTCGACCTGGGTCAGCAAGATTCTACCCAAGGACCACACGCCACCCTTTTCGCCAAAAAAAGGGATCACGTCCACCATCCACCGCCTTTGGTCCAGCGGCCCCACGACACAAGTACTGAAAGCGCAGCAACAACTCACGCAAGATCTAAAACGTCTGATTCCGGACGGGGTGCGCCTCTCGGTTCTGCACGTGTCGGCACCGGACTGGGACGCACACCATTACCCTGACTTGCACTCGAGTCTCTGGCCTGCGTTCTACGATGCTGGACTCACTCTGCGCGTCATTGTGACTGTTCGCGACCCAGCCCAAGCTGCTCACAGTAACCATCGACGGCGGTGGAAGCACCTCCGTTCGCCCGACGGCAAACACCAAGACATTGCTCACTCGGCGCGGTCCACCGAGATGCACATGACACTCCTTTCGCAACAGATTCGCAGCCTGGAGCACCCGCACGATGTGTTGGTCGCCAGTTATCACCATATCAAAAGGGATCCAGAGGCACAGGCCCAGCGGATCGCCGCATATCTGGAATTGGACACGCAGCGTACCAAATTGCTACAGGATCAACTGCGACGAACGCGACGGCGTGCCAGCAACTACACAACTGCTCTGGACCAGAGCGAACGGGCGTTTTTAGACAGCTTTTTCGACGAGGAACGGTGCCGTAAATGGGCGTACTTGCGTCAGCGCGCCGATACCTGAAAAAAACAAAAGCACTTGTCGTCTTTGCGTGCCTGTCTGTGATGCGTGTACATCGATAAAAAAATAGAATTCTGTTTCAGACGACAGTGTAAAAAATATATGCGGATGACCGCGATGCCTGTCCCCGTCGCTTGCACTGAAATACTCATAAAACACATATCTGCAATAACACCAACATTTTGTCATGACAACCAACTTAATGATGCACCGTTCTCGAACTACGTTTGGGGACGATGGTGGTGATGGTGGCAACAACGACGGGGATGTGGATGATGTTGGTTATGCACCAGAAGAGGACGAGGAACAGGAAGTTGAGGATCTGGGGAGCCCGCCCTCGCCGATCCGAATGGGCGATCTGATCGAGAGCCGTATGCAGGCATCTCCACAAGCATCGCAAGCACCGCAGCCGACACTACAAACCCATCCTTACCAGCTCCAGACCAATCAAGTCCGGACGTCGCAACCGATTCCATATCACCCCTCGGTACCCATGTACAGCACGATGAATGTTGGACCGCCGATTTCCTATCCACACCTCAACAACCTATCGAGTCTCCAGCGGTCACGTGCCTCAAGCCGTGCAAGCAGCGAAACTGCCGTGCACCTCAACCCGCAAAAATACATTCGCCTGGCAGAAAAACACCGTCGACGACAGCAGCAGCAGCAGCAGGAAGCGTTGCGTCGGCAGCGGCGGCGACACCCAACCAAAGCAACACGTAGCAAAAAGCAGCAAGTCCGGTCTCCGCACGTGGGGGTCATTGTCGATCTTGTTGGGGACGACACGGCCGATGAGTCGGATATTGCAAGCGAAGCTGCGGCGTATGCCTATCAGAGTCGAAGCCGAAGCAGCACCGACGACAGTTACCAGACCACCGTCGCTGACGATATTCAAACGGTGCATGACGCCAGAGATTTGGCACGGAGCAAAGGCGCAGTCGTGGGTCTCTGCAAACATTTGAGCGAGTTTGATTTCGTGTGTCCACACTGTCTCAGAGATCCTTACGAGCAACGCACCGAAAGCACGGTAGAGTTTGTGTGTTGTGCACGCCGCGCACATTATGCGTGTCTGTGCCGCATCCCCGATTTGCATCAGTTGGCCAAGGCCAAGGTTCCGGCTTGCATCCAATGCCTGCGCCCCGAAGACTTGCCTCCCTTTGATGCGGTGCTCCAGCGCTACCACAACAATAATGGTACTGGTGACCAAAACGGCCAAGCCAAGCACCAGGATAATGGTGGCGATGGTGGTGGTGGTGGAAACGAGGGAAGCAGTAGAACGCGCGAGCGGCTGGTAGAGATTTGGAAAGCCTACAATGCGCTGGGAGCACATCTGAAGGAAAAGGGTATGGTCAAGGGCATCAGTGCCTTTTTGCGCTCCGAAGATCGAACCCGACTTCCAGAGATGGATTGGGAGACCGCCGTGGAGACGGGCATCAACATCCGCACACTGTTTGCCGCTGGTTGGAGCCTCAAGACCATCATGGACGAATTCTGTCTGCCCGACTTGCAGCACCCCGACTGGCAAGACAAGTTGCAGTTTGACCGCAACGCGCTGCTTGAGATGCGCCACAGCGACATGCTCCACCTGGTTTCGCGCTACAACCTGCATCCATTCGAGTTGCGACGCCAGTATCGGATTCGCCTCCAACACCTGTGGGCATCGGCCGAGAGTAGGCGTAACACACAGAGCCGCGGGTCGCGTGGAAGTCGGAATAAGAGTCCTCCACCCAACGACCCGTTGCCCCAAAAGACCAGTGGTCTCGACTATTACCTGGAAGGGCACACGCTGAGCCCAGCCCAGCTCGAATCGGAAGTCCAGCGGCGGTTTCGGAACGAACAGCGTGCGGCCCAGGGACTCCGTATCGATGCCAAAGATCGCACGTATCAGACCACAGAACAGATTTGTCGCCACCTGGGCGTATTGAGTCCCAAGCAGTTGGCGACGCTGGGCTTTGACCTGCACCACATGATCATCATGGGCTTTAGCAAAAACCATTTTCTCAATTTTCCCTGGTTTAGCCTGGACGACTGGCTCACGGAACTCGGGTTCCGACGGCCGCACTGGGCGATTTTGCGGCTGACTCGCCAGGACCTGGAACCAGGTGGACTGCTGCATGGACTGGTCGGGTGGCGTCTGGAAACCCTGATGCACCGCTGGCACCTACAACCCAACGACCTCTTGGACATGGGTGTGGTTGATAGTCGACAGTTGCAGCAACTCTTGACGCCAGCAACACCATCTCTGCCACCACCTTTTCATGTCGCGGCCAATCCTCGCATGATCTATGCGCATCAACAACAGCAATATCATCGCTGGCAGGAAGAGCAACGACAACGACACCAACAACAACAACCCGCGCATTGGCACAATCGACGTCAGCCTTCTTATCCAACACCCCCACCCCCTCGTGGCCGTCGATACGCCGGTGGTTACGGACGTGTCTATACAGGCATGCGGCCCAGAGGGAACACAGGACCATCTCTACCACCGCATCGAAGAAATCCGTATGGATTGTAACAACGAAATAAAAAGAGAGCAAAACAATAAAAAAAGCACAGAAAATTCTCCGAAATCAAAAACAAAAAATCTCCGCGGAGATTTTTTCCTAGACATGCATTTTCCCTACAAACCATATACATTACGTGTGTGCCGCACCCTGCTCGAGCGGTATTGCCGCGGCATTGATGGTGGTGACGGGGACCGATAGAGATCACTGCTGCTTGGGATGTGAGATTGTGCTTGTGTCGTCGTCGTCGGTGCCGGTGGCGGCGGTAGTGGTGGAGGTGTGTTGACCACGGTGTAAAAGGCGCTGGGGTGCACGTCGAAAAAGGGACCGAGACCCAGGGTCGTGAGGATCAGGGGAGAACCTACCGATTCCACGATCGCAACACCGTCAAATACCACGCTCAGGATCCATTGGGTGTTGTTTTCAAACTCGTTTTGCAACACGACTACGAGCAGCAAGACGATGGTGCTGAGGAGCGCGTGGGCAATCACCGAAAGCAGGATCCAGGTCGAGAGTTCGCAACTTGCCGTGGCGCCCATGCAGAGTTCCAAGTATCCCAGCGGTTGCAGACCGCGCCGTTGCGGTCGGGGGTCGTTCCTACCTTCCATGGTGAATCGCCAGGGTGCCCATCGTGTTTGTACCACGGCCAAAAAGAGAAACACGGCTTTGATCCAGTAGAGAAAGTGGATCCAGGTATCGACCGCGCGGGATCCCCACAGCGATGTCGCCACCACAGGCCAGGCGCCCAAAATCACTTCCAAGATCACAATCGCACCGCCCAAGATCGTAAACCTCGTCAGCACCGAGGCTGCTGCCAGCCGGTCCAACCGTCCTTTGCCGTGATGTTCTGCCGGATCGTTGTTTGATCGCGTCTCTGGCTCCATTTTTTGTGTCTCTACACACCTTTTTTCAATCAATCGCTTGTTGACAAAGCTGTGTAGGTGTGCAAGGCAAGTCGTAGTTTCCCGATGGACTGTTTTTTAAACAATTGCGTGTCATTTTTTTATCACCGACAACTGCAGCTATATCCGTTGCTGTGATCTGGCTAAACTTTTACAGTTTAACAGTTACTAAACGGTCACAAGTTTTTTGTACACGTTTTCGATGGATGCGCCAACTTATGGCAAAAAAGGAAACGGTAGAGGTTATGGCGATGATGATGATGATGACGACTACAGTGATGAATATAATGAATATGCTCTCTTGAAGAAGAAAGACCCTGAAAAGGCGTTATCTTCTGTCATTTTTTCGGGGGGTTCTATGCTACTGTTTCTGGTGATGTACGTGGGGGATCAGATGCGGCGAGTGTGGAGTGATGGTGACGACATTGACATCACGCCTAATTATATCGATCTAATCGATAATAATGTGGATTCCATTGTCGAGTTGAATCAGGAAATTATGAATCTCCACGGATTGACAGGTCGGGATCGGTTCCTCAAAGACACACCGCCATTGTTGCCGCGATCAACCAGAGCCCAGCTTCAGAAGTGGAAGGCAGCTGGAAGAGTTCCGTATAAATACGTCACAAATTCGCTCTTAAACGCCATGATGATTCTCTCATGGCTAGGACGTACCGGAAGAAGAGGACCCAACCCAGAGCTTGTGCGGTTGATTCGTGAACATGGTACAACAGAGCAGGTGGAATTCTTAGACGGCGTGTTGGCCATGGATCGAGTCGTCAAGGAGAGAGACGCTGGAAAATAAGGAAAACAAATACACTTTCGAAAACTATTTTTTTGTTTTCTTGTTCGCGTGTGTTTGTATAAAAATAAAAAACAGCTGTTGTAGATGCATATACAAAAAACCAGAGAGGATTGGACATTGTCAAAAAAACTCCCCATGGATGTATTGCAAGATGCTGTGGATGCAGTCACAGAAGGCGTCGATCCGGAACTGGCAGCAGATCAGTATATCGAAGAACACTTCCAATTGATGCGCATCGAGATGATGGAAATGGGACGACTTGCACGCGATCATGTTCGCGGACAATATGAACCTAGCGCACGACACGTAGCCTTGGTTTCCAACCTCGCAAATCACATTGACACGTTGATTATGATGGTAGAAGAATTACGGAAAGACAACACCAAACTTCCAGAGGAGCTACGCACCTATACTAGCGTGTTGTCGATTCCATCGTTGCGAGAAATGAAAAAACGCGGATGGCACAAGACTGGGGTCCCCAAAGACGTGTTGCTCGACGCGGCCCTGAAAGCTCTTCGGGTCGAAACATGGATGGGCAGAAACATTCGCCGGCGGCGGGGACCCAACCCCACCCTGTTGCGGTTGGTCGCAGATTATGGCAACCCTGTTCAAAAAGACTATGTCGGATTGATTCTGAATGATGCAAAACTGGTGAGAAAGTATGCTGCACATCTCTAGTTTTTGTTTTATCCACTCGTCTCGCCTTTTCCATGTGTATGCAATAAAAAAGAATGCCCGGTATCGACTTTTTTGTATCCCCCGTACCTCGTGTGATCTCCAAGGACGCAAGACGACAAAAACAAAAAAAGCCACCATATATACGATCACCTTTCTTCTTGTTTTGGGGTATGGACGCACCAGACATCCCATCCAAAAAGGGGAACGATATAGACGAGGACGAGCAGGTACTAGTGGCGTACGAGGAGCAACTCACATCGAATTTCACCACAGTCGAGGAAGATCAGGCCATCTTGCGGCTAATCGAGCGCGCTGTGGATGCGGGCAAGGCACGGCAAGTTCATTTTGACGTGCTGCAGGCCATGTATACGCACGACCAGTTTCTGGGAGACAAAGCCTGGAACAAGCGGTTCCTGGCACTGTTCAAGCACACCGGATTTGTATTGGCAGAGCGTGCGATGCAACAGGACGAACGCGTCATGGTCGGCATCTACACGGAACCGTTTGTGCTTCCACTGTTTAACCAGGCCGGTCAAATTTATGCACGACTGGTGCCCGGATTTCAACGCGTGCACGAAATCCAGGGCACGAGACCGTCTTGGCGATCGCTACGTGTTTTGCGTGCACGGCGCCGTCGTGTGATTGCATTGTTTCTGGACCTACGCGCCACTGTGGCCTGGCGACTGCCCGAGAAGCTGGTGCGTGCCCCACCAGTACTGAATCCCAAGTTGCCACCCCGGCAGCGAGCACCGTTGGAGCCTCCAAGCTATGCAGTGGCTCTCGCAGAATTGTTGAGCGCGGTCATGGTTCTTTACTGGCTGTCGGACGTGCACCCGTTTTTTAGCTATTTTCCGTTTTTGCCGCACATGGTCGACATGACCCCACCCGAGGACGGTTTGCAGCACTACTACTACGACGTGATGGTCAAACTCGCACCAGACTATTTCCTGCTGGGAAACCATCCACGACGTACACAAGCACGCATGTGATCCACAAAAACAAAAAGAGGCTTTTTTTGGACAATATGTATACAAGTGGGAAAAAATACATGACGGTTTATGTTTTTACTACGATACATTCGTTCGACGTTCCGGAAGCTTTGGCACAAACTTGGCCACGACCGAGTTGGCGGCTCCTGTATTGATTCGCGGGGCATCGCGCCCAGTCACACGAACACGCGTGCAGTGCAGGTGCCAAAGACCCAACACTTTGCAGGGATTCAAAAACTGTTTGTAATGGACCCGCCGAAGTGCAGCAGCAGCGCGGTTCTCTGCGCCCCAATAATTGGTGGGAAAATCTTTCATTTCGTCCACGACGCGCTGGGGTACGGGCGCACGAAACAAAAAACCGTCGGCACTGCCATATCCAGCCATGCGTTCACAAGTGGACTCTGGTCTGGCCTTGAGGTTGCGGGTTGGTTGTGCAGGACATTCGGGCGAGTATCGCGACAGCATGTACACGGTCCGGTTCATAAACCCAAAATGTTCGGTTTTCAGCCGATCCCATCCGTCGCCAAAGGGATACACATCGGAATTGATGATCAAGACATAGCGACCCGCACAGCACAGGTTTGCGTAACTAAAGGCGTCGCCATAGGTCATTTGACGCCCCAGCACCCGAAACTTTGTCCTTAGCGTGGTTTCGGGTGGCGCATGGACAATCACGGAATCGTAAAACGAAAGTGCGTCCTCGGAGCGATTGAGCATCACATGTACGCGATAAAAGGCAGGATGAATCAGGCTCATCAGCATGGCCTCGTGGTATTCTTGTTGGCGGGCACGGACTTCTCCTGGTGTCGCTTTGCGGTGCTTGCCAGGACCCAAGGGAACGACGGCTTGGTCGCCTTGGTCCAATATGTATGGATACTGGAAAATCAGTTCCAGGGGAAATTTCGTGGGTGGCCCGAGCTCTTCCGATGCGCGTTTCTCCGACGACTCTGCCGTTGTTGGCAGTGGAGCTAAGACATCTGTATTGCCCAGCGGAGCAGAGACACCAATCCATCCGAGTTGCCACCAAACCACGGGCAAAAGTGCGACCGTCAAAATCCATACCAAGATCAGCTTGTCGAGGGGTTGCATATCCATACGCATGCGCCATAGGCATCCTGCCCAACTGCTACGCCAGTCTCGTCGTTTTTGCATGCGGTTGGTTTTTGGCCACAAAAGATAAACAAAATCAATACAGACCAAAAAAAGGGGGAGTTTTTGTTGTGTTGTAAACCAATCCAACCTAAAAAAGAACAAACGCCCACATCCCCCCTGCCCACATGCTGATTCGAGGACAAAGTGGTCGTGTCGGTCGTAAAGACAACGACGAGCACCGTCATGGCAAGCGAAAGCGACCACGGCTACACGCAAGCCACAGTTTGGATGGTATGCCCCGTCCAAAGTTTTTGATCCGCTCCAACCGCAAACTTCCAACGCGTCCGTCCAATCCACCTCCAGCCAAACGTCCGCGAACAACCACGGCGCGCGAGCGGTTGCAGCAAGAGTTTCGCCGGAACACACCCACGTTTGTACTCGATCGGCACAAGACAGACCAGATCAACGATGACCTTTTTCGCATCACGGAGGATATCATGACTCGCAAACGTGAATTGCAGCAGCTACAGCAGGAACAACAGATGTCTGTGTCAGATTTTCCCGATCCTGCGGTTGTAGCACCAACACCGACACCAACATCTCCAACTCCCGTTCCAGAGGCAAAAAACGACGATACCGATGGGGATCATGATGGTGATGGTGATAATGTTGAAAATCTATTAGAGGTGCTGTATCAGCAACCAAACACGAGCTTTGCCGACACTCTTGCCGCACCGATCCAGATCCCTGCGGACCCGATTCCCCGCAAGATGCCAAACCCGTGGGATCCGGCAGAATGGTTGGCGGTTTGCCAAGAGTTGGACGAAATGCGCGGGCGGACACCACCGCAAGACACATCGATCCGGTCGTCCAAGCGCATGCAAAGTGTCATGCAGCTGGTGACACGCACGGCAGCCACGGACCCGCGCGGACCCGACCCCAAGGATTTTGAAAACAGCATCCGGAGCAACAGTGCCAGAAACACCACAAATGTCGGGAGTACCGGCAGGGGAGATGCTCCACCGCTCGATCAGGTGGTTTGTCGCGTCCAAAATTGGGTGGTGACGCTCGACTGTGTCTTGGACCGCTACTCGGTTCGGCGAGCCGTGGAACAAGCGCGCAAAGACTTGCTTTGGCGGCGACAACTATTGCGCGCGGCTGTCGTTGCTGACGCAGACGATCCCAGGTCTGTGTTCGACACGCCAACCACCCACGACTATGACCGATGGTGGGTCGAATCTCTCCAGGCAAAATGGGCTTTGGGCACAAACGCGCTGCATGGATTTGAGTCGGACCTTCCCAAGGATGGTGCAACATCGCCACGGATGTTTCGTGAAAACGTGCCCATGTGGGACCGCTCGGTGCCGCGCGTGCACGATCTGGTTCGGTGCATCGAGGCGCTGGAAACCAACGCCAAAAAGTTTCGCCGTGACCGACCCAAGGACGATTGGTGCGACGGCGTCGACTTGCGACACCAACAACACCGTCCCGCACTCAACCTGCACGAACTCGCCTACCGAATGTTGCCCTATGGAGCCCGTTACGACATGTATAATTTCCCGGCCCTAACCATCTCGACCGCCAATCCCAAAGCCGCATGCCTGCTCTACAGTTCTCTCCGGGCCCAAGCGGGTTCCGACGTCTCGGCACGTGTGGTCTGTACTGGAGCGAAAACCCCGGAAGAAGTAGCCTGGACCATCAAGAAACTCGAACATGCCCTGATCAAGGCCGACAGCCTACCCATCTGCATCGATCGGGCGAGTTTTGTCACACCAAACATTGTGGCGTCGGCGCTCTTGCCCTTTTACGTGGACATGGAAAAGTTGTCGCGCCAATGTGGCGTGTTTTGCAGCTACACACCGCTGGTGTTTCCAGGAGCGACCCTCCGCCTTCCTCCGCTCGACGAGAAAACCGCGATCCTGGTGTTTCCCACCAAAATCGTGATCACCGGAGCCAAAGCGAAACGCTCGCTGCAACAAGCCTTGCGGATTGGAGTGCAGGTGACTTGGCGCGCCAGACACGTGGATATGAACACGCAAGCTGCACGAACCATGGTGGAAGCCAGCGAGCGCGTCTTGGTAGAGCTGTTGCAAGATGTGGAAAACATGCACAAACAGCCCAAACAGTCGCCCTGGGCTACGGCGATTCGCCAAGCCTCGGCGGTGCACAAAAAACGCACGTGACAGCAGAAGAGGAGAAACCGTTGCAACAAATCCAAAAAAACAAAAAAAAGCCATGTTCTATTTTGTATTTTTCTTTTTCACATCCATCAATACATGTACATCACGTGCGTTCTTCTGTTGTATGCCACAAAATTCCCCGCCATGTCGATCAACGCTGTTGTTGTCTGCCGCACGCGTGTTTGCAGGAAAGGATACACGCAAGGGATCGTGGGGATACGCGGTAGCGTCTTCGCCCCCCACGGTAATCTACACCTTCCACCCAGGTCCAGTCTTTGCGCACGGCTTGCCTTGGTAGCCGCAGAATCGGGCATCGACCCTGTAGCAGTGCGGTCCGGTCCGGTTGCAGCACAGGATCGGAAGCGTACCAGGCAATTTCGCGCGTCTTGCCCACCAACACGGGCGCGAGGATGGCCAAAGGACCGCTGTCTTGCGACGATGCCTGTGACGATGATGGTGGTGTTTCTTGCACATCGTCAACGTGCTCTTTGGAAGACGATGAGGAAGAAGACCAGGCGGAAAACAGGAGGTTTAGGACGCCAGACGCGACGCTCGCAGGCTGTTCCTGGTCCTGTTCGGCATCGGAGCTGGGGTAAAACAGGACACGTACTTTGGGCCGAAGCTCGGGCGAGCGCGGACCAGTGCCTTCAAACCAGGCTGCGCCGGGGATCGGGACGCCAACATGATGTGGGCAGACACACCCGCTCTCGCCGGTCCAAAGTGAGGCGGTGCGCAGTGCCAGCAGAGACTCGGCACGTTGGTTTTCCAGGCTGGCGAGCTCGTCACGGACCACCGCGTACCAGTGGTCGCTACTGGTCGCTACCTGTTCTGCCTCGCGCGGATGTGTCATGGGGACTGGGGGCGCAAACGTGGTGGCAGTGGCGGCGACTCGACGTCCCAGCTGCTTTTCCAACTTGCTCGCCGTCTGGCTCTCGATGGTCGCACGGCCACCTTGGGCTGCCAAATGCCATAGCAGCACATGCAGCTCGTAGATCGACACGTTTCGAAACGCCCGCACGGGTTCGGCTACCACAGGCGGATCTTTCGGTTTCTCTTTCTCCTCCTCACCCGTGGCACGTGCCTCTTCTTTGGAGTTTTCCGATTCGGCATCCACCACAACAGTTTCGACAGGTTCCGCATCCGTCTCAGAATCGATGCGCGTGGGGCCGTCGTCCTCATCGTCTAAATCCATGATTTCGTGCCATTGATGTGTTGGTCGTGATGGCGACGGCGATGATAATGGCGACGCCTGTGCGATTTCGATCGGTTCCACCAACCCCGTTTCTGGCTCGGATTCTTGTTGACGCTGCTGCTGCTGCTGCTGCTGCTGCTGCTGTTTCGGCGTTGACGCTTCGTCTCGCACATCTTTGGACATGGGCAGCAAGTACCCAGTCACATCGAGCTGGATGGTGCCAGATCCCTGTGCGGACGCCGCAAACGATTGCTCGTCGACCATGGGTGTGGATCGTGCGTCACAGTGCCGAGCAAGCCACGCATGCGTTTGATCGCGAAACGCCCGTTGGTCGCTGGGTCGGGAGTACCTGAGACGAGACGGCCGTCCTCGGCGGGACCGCAGTGTTGCAGTAGGTGTGGGTGGCGACAACAACACACTCTCGGACACGGGAGCGCCTCTGTCGGCACGCACCACGTGGTCTTGGCAGAGCTTGTGCCAGAGTTCCTGGTCGTGATGATCGGGGATGCGGCTCACAAACGCATCGGCGTCCTCTTCCAATGGCGGCGGCGGTGGTTGGTGTTGTTGCTGACTTCCCGGCAACCGTAACGCGTCGGTCTGTGGAACTGGGCCAGACTGTTTCCAGAGGCGGTGAATATCAATGGCTGCCAGATTCGAGAGGGCCAGCGCGAGCCTGTCGCGCATTTTGCCAAACGACGCGCGCTTGTACAGCAGGTCGCAGAGCGGCATCCAGCTTCGGATCACTTGTCCAAAACTGTCGATGCGAACCTGCCCTTTGACTTCTCCATGCGGGTTGACAGCTGACGGAAAGAGTAGGGGTCCCAACAGAAACCACCAGGCCAAAAACATCAAACACAAGAACCCGATCGTGAGCGCAACGTTTATGCGCACCGACTCGTACTTGACAAACAGATGCAGCAGCTCTCGGTTCATGCGCGCACGGTACTTTGGCTCCAGGGGATTGTTGCGAAGCCACCAGGGTAGCCACCGCCGAAGCCACCTGTGAATCTTGCGTCGACGTTGCTGTCGCTGGTAGGTCTGGCGGGTCCGTAGTTCACGGTGAGCCACGTCGTGCCGATTCTGTGGCAAATCCTGCTGTTCCACTGGAATCGCGGGCAACAACCCCCCCTCGTCATCATCGCTATCCCCGCTTGCGTCACTTCCAGACCCAAATGCATCGGGCGCAGAACGCTGGTGCGCAAGCGTGCTCGGGTCAACCACGTGCACCACATGCGTGGACATTGAATCCAAAGACGTGCCCTGGCTGCCATCATCATCATCGTCTACATCGCTCCCGCGACCACTGTCCTGATCGCCGAACCTGTGCGGCACGCGTCGATGCAACGAACTTTGGCCTGGTGGTGTTGGAGCATCCAAACACCGTTTGGTTCCCACAGCAGCGGTTGCAACCTGGAAAGGTTCCAATGTTGGTAATTGTTGTTGTTGTCGTTGTTGTTGATGTTGATGCAGTGTGCCAGATTCCAACAAATCGTCTGCCATTGCTTTCTGTATTCCAAAACGATACACCGTTTCGTGTCTGTGTGCGTGTGTTTCCAACAACAAAAGTTTCTCTGCAATGTTTTTCGTAGCCCACAGCACCGCCACAGAACAAAAATTTTCCGACACCGCTCCGGTAGGCAATTATTTGTCAAATTAGTTATGAACGATTCCTAATTAAAGTTCGATCGAATCGATCGAAACACAAAAACCAAACATCGGGTTGTGGATGTATATGAAAAATTATCGAAAAAAAACTGGATAAAATTACTTTTCACAGCGGTACCAACAACTTTCTCGCGCAAAGTTTGCTGGTTCTTGGACCGCAAAAACCGCACTTTTTTTTTGATGTCGGTTATTGTCCAATCTCTACTGACACACGCGCTCTGCTGTTATTCTTCCTTTTGTGTGTGTATAGATACATCAAGATGAACGTGGAAGCTCCGTCGCCATTATTAGCACCACCTCCAAAGGTTCCACCACGATTCGTGCGAGCGCCAAACTTGGCGATGCAGCATCCATGGGAAAAAATTCTGCCAGAAAATCCAACCGAGCGGCAGAAAGTCCAAGCCGCACTCACCATGCTTTCCAGCACGCCGGGTAAAGACGTCCGCCAGGCGTTTCATCACGGATGGGCTGGCGAAAAAAATCTCCGAAAAGCGCGCCCGTTCGTCGACAAAGCCATGCCGCTGCTGCAGAGTCTGCAAAACCAGGCAAGCCAGGTCCACGGTTCGGACACGCAAGTAGGTAAAGTGCTCGACTATACGCAAGAGATTGCGCGGTTGCGCCGCGTTTGCACCCAGACACGCAAGTTGCGTGCCCAGAGCAAAAAGTGTGCCAGAGATGCCCGCAAACTCGCCAAGGAGCAGGAACAGGCCGAGAAGATACGACAAGAAACCGAGTCCATAGCTGAAAAGTATCGAAAGGAACGCGAAAAGCTTGCAGCATTGCAGCGGCAATACGAAAAAGATGCGGAAAAACTGGAAGCCGACCAGCGACAGTTGCAGACACAACTCGACAAACAGACGGTCTGGCTACTGGAGGATTTTGCAAACATTCGGCTGAGTCCCAATGGTGATCTGGACAGCACCGGGACCATGGCCGAGTTGCTACATCTCGATGAGGGACAGCAGGCTGCGTTTGTGCAGGGCGCGGATCTTTGGAATCGCCATTCACTCACGGCCGCCGCATCCGAAAACAACTTGCACATGAGCGGTGGGTTCACACGAGACGACAGTTTTTCTCCGATTGTCCAGAGACGCGTGCGCGCAAGCCAGATACAGCGGTTCGACCCCCAAGAACCGAAAACCAAGCAAGAGATTGAGATGTGGCAAAAGCAGTGCGACGCGATCCGCCAAAGTCATGGGAAAGAACCGCGCAAGTTTGCTACCGACAAGCAACAGCAGCAGGAGAGCACTGACGAACTGGTATCGGTATGGGAACAACTACATGGACTCCTCTATCGTTACACGGAGGACCCTTCTATCGAGATCCCGGACGTGTTGGTGGAAATCGATGGTGGTGTTCTGAGCGACCATCACTGTTTGCGCGCAAGCCTTGGCTCTAGACATACGGACGCGGGCGAGTATTATCAGCACCTGCAAGAATCGAGTTGGTGGAGCCGGTTTGTGGATTTTATGGACCTGCAAGCCAAGCTCGAGTTTTGGAAACGCGACCACAAAGCCGCCGTGCGATTTCTGGAACAGCACAATGAGCTTGTGGAACTGTTTAATGAATATGGCGACGATGATGATGACGATGACGACGGCCACACGAATGCGGAAAACAATGACGCAATGCCTCCTCAGAACAAGCCTGTGATTCCAAACAATAACAACAACAACAATGATGGTGATGGTGATGTCGAAGCAGATATCGATGCGACCTTGTTTTCTGGAGGCTATTTGACCGACGATGTTGAGGAGAGCGACGAACCCGACAGCGAAATCGATTGTTTGTCATTTTACACGACTGCGCTGCGTCGCGAGATTGTTGGCATGGTCCAAGACATGGACGATCCACAAGAACGTCTCGATTCGATTCGGGAACTGCAGCAGCTCTATACGCAACCACCGCCTGGAATACCAGCAGATCGGTGTCGAATTGTGGCGGATTTTCTACAAGAAATTTTGCACAAAGAGAGCAATCCCGGGGGCGTGTTTGACCTCGGGACTGCATCGCAAGATCCACAAGAAGAGGAACAAGAACTGGCGTCTGGGTGTGTTCGTGCCCCGATCCGACGTTCCGTCGGACGACCCAGCATCACGTGCGCATCGGTCAATCCAGAATTGCAAGCGGCGCTCAAAGAGGCGGTGGAAAAACACGGCTTGTCGCCTCTGGATCGCGACGCCATGGTACGGTTGTTTCACTTGCACCGTTCGCGGTTGTTTGACACTGTTCAAGATACCACAAGCACCGACACTGTCTCATCGACACGACGACAAGCCGATATCGGGTACTATTTGCCAGACGCTGGCCAGCGCTGTGCGTGGGGCGCCAAACGACTTGGATTTCTCAAAACCTATTTGACCACGGCCCAGAATGCACGCTACATATCCGACGACAATAACACACGGATCATGGTTGAGGCTCATCGCGATGGATTTTCAGCTCCCGCAGTTCGATTGAAACGCTACAAAGGATTCCAAAAAGCCGCCAATGTACTCAGCAAGCTCGAAGGAGTCAATGGCCAATCGGTGGTGATCACACCGACCAGTGCTTCGAAACTCTGGGCGAATTACATTCACGTGGACAGTTGGGTTCCAGACTTTCCGTTTTGTACGCGCCAAGACGCGCTCGCTCTGGACTCGAAACAGCGTCGCCAAAAGTACAATCTCTCTGATCCATGGAACTATGCGATGGGTGGCTGGTTTTGCATTCGATGCGTTCAGTGGCTAGACGAAAAAGATGGTGATTGTCAGTGTCGCTGTTTTCGTGGACACACACGCACGGAATGTGCAGCTCAGGGCAGTGGATGTTATGGCTTTCACCCGAATCGTTACATGGAATATCTAGCGCTGGGGTTGCCCTACAACCGCGCCAGGTACGATGATCAGGGCACTGGCCCCGGTGTGTCGCGACGTGCTTCGAGTTCACGCACACCAAACGAGTCGAGGTACTGGTCGAGTGGAGAGCGGTGGAAAATGTTTCGTTTTTGCGTCAAAACCATGATCACTGGGCAAGATCCTTGGTTTGGCGTGGTTCCAACGCAGGATGGAAACGATAGTGAGCATGATGGCCATGATGGTCTAGTGGAAGATTTCGCACCACTGATCCGTGACTGGTTTGAAAATTTGCAATTGCGACGCGATCCACGCGGTTCTTCTGGTCGGTGCAAAGCCCTGGCCAAGGCTCACCTTGATCTGATGCTCGATGCTACAAAGTATCAGAGCGACCTGGTCCCTGCGAATCACGAGCCCGGATCTGTGCCCAACTGGCAATGGATCTCGGAACGGTGTCCCATGTGCGGCATGACTCTGTCAGAAAATCGAAGTCAGTGTTGCCGGGGTTACTGCAGTGGATGTCGCTGCTGGAACGGAATCAATGCGCCGGAAGGCGAGCTGATACGCGACGTTTCAAGTCCCTATCACGTGTTTGCACGCTCCTACGCCAGCAAACGTGCATGGCGCCAGCGCAAGCGGTCCAAAAAACCCACCAGCACCAGCACTACCAAACCAGCGACCACGGTGGCCCCCAAACCAGACAAGCGTCAGAAGAAGCGGCGGCGTCGGCACCGGAAAGACAAACACAAGAAAAGAAAGCACAAGAAAATCAAGAAAAAGAACCGCAAACCGAGTCGCAAAAAGCTAAAGACAGACGATACACCACCAGCACCACCACCGTCATCGGCACAACACACTGACCCATCGGTGTATACGCTTGACGGAAGTCCTTTTGGATTCTTGCTGGATCCTGCCTTTTATACCAACAAGCTATAAGCTCTTTTCTTTTTCACCATCGACATCTTTTTTCTTTTTCTGTATTTGTATTACACGCCTTTTTTCTTTTTCTTGTTTCGAAAATTTTATATATATGTACAGCCGCATGTCGAGCTCAAGGAATCTCAGTGTTTCTTTTTCTTGCTGGTTGCATTGCTGGCGTCACTGTCGCGGTCATGCCTCGTTGTTTCTGCACGATCAGATCGTGGCGGTTGTTGTTGTTGTTGTTGTTGTTGTTGTTGCGTGGTAACAGTAGCAGGTCGTCGTCGTCGCTGGGATGGTGGTGCTTGCGGTGGTTGCCTGCGCCTACGCAAGCGTCTGGTCGGTGGAGCGTACAAAGGTGTTGGAATGCCCGCAGGTGGTAGATGCACCGCACTAGGATCCGTTTCGTAGTTGAGCGTGCCGGCCCCATAGCCAGCCATGCGTCCATCAATCACACGCGGTTCCGGGGCGCGTGGTCCCAACACCTGCTGTTTCCAAGCTTCGCGTGGATCCGGATAGTATTGTTGCAGCCAGCGGTTGAGTCGCGTGTTGGGGGCGTTTGGCATCAGGTTCGTGCCAATGTTGTAGAGTGTGCTGCCACCGGCACTGGCTCCGCGGCGGGCCCAAGACGGCACTGCGCGGCGGATAATGTCTTTGGCCTTGTTAAAGTGTCGACTCATGCGCGAGCGCTGGTAAGAGAGCCAGAAGGGCGCGATCGCAATGCGGACCGGTACCATCACATTGTTAAAGATAAACCAGACGATGGGGCCCAATCCATACCAGATCAGGGCCAGAATGGTGCCCCAGAACCAAAAGGCGGTGGAAAACCCACCAAACATGGTGCCCATGTTAAAAAAGAAGCAGACACCCTCACCGCTGCGTGGTGTACCCAGGGGTTCGGCATCGGTAAAGTTGGGGAACCGCATGAAACGGATAATCCACTCGGCCAGGATCGACAGGGGCCAGAAACTCCCTTCCACACGTTCCAGGCCCGGAATGATGTGGTCGATCGTCAGGTCCCGCCAGAGCGGTAGGGCATATTGATACCCCGAAGCCGAGGCCATGATCAACACACCCGCGGTGATATCGGCGTAAAACATAATGAATGCCCCAAAGGTCACCAGGATCGTGAGCAGGAAAGGGTTGATGCCACGAGCCAGGCTTAACAGGCGCGTGACATAGCGCACCGAAATCCAAAAGTTGAGGTAGGCGTTGCGAAATACTTTGAGGTAGTCACTGGTCTGGTACCAGGTAATCTTGTTGATGCGATAGCCATAGTCCTCGCTACAGTCCACGTCAAACAGACGGTTGGTTCCGATTCGTGGGAACAGAAATTGGCAATCAAGTTTTGGCCAGCACAGACATTGCCCAGTGGGCGCTGCTGCAGTACCGCACGCCGTGTCGTCGGTAAACGCAGCAAACGCGCTGCTGTACTGGCCCCCCTTGTTCTCGCATATGCACGGTGCATTCCCCGGACAATCGGTCTTGACCGAACAGATGCCATTGTAGACATCCTTGCCGATACTGATTTGATTGAACTTGGCATCGCCAAAACACTCCATGATGTCGTCAAAGTACTGCCAAGGCAGTTGCGTCAGTCGGTTGTTTTCCAAAATTTGTTCCGGCGGACAGTATGGAAACGTAAACGCAATCAGACCGACGACCACGGCGGCCCAGGTTACAAATGGTGTCAACATACCAAAACTCAGCAGCAGATTCATAATGTAGAGTGGTAGAAACACGGAAGCCACCACCAATGCAGCCCACGCAAAGCATAGTCCATAGCGAAACAGCTCGTTGATCAGAAAGAACCCAATCGTTTCGTTCAGAAGCTGGAAATCGACCACCAAGTCAATAATGTCGGAGAGGCTGCCAAAGATTCCACGCAGTCCTTCGCTGTAGAGCGGTTTCACGATGCGAAAATAGATAAAGTTGATCCAAGATTCGCCAAAGACCTGTCCCCAGGGACTCGTCACCAGTGACACCAGCGCCGTGGCGATCAGTCTCCAGTTGGTGATGGCCCATTGGATCACTTTGATAAATCCCTTGGCGACAGAGAGGATTTGAATCGCACGCGTGTTGATTCCAATCACACCTCCTCCCCAGACCCCGGCTTCACGCAGTCCAGGTACGTTGCGTGTCGGGCTCAAGCTAACACCACTTCCCACCGTACCAACAAACACGCCAGTATAACCGTCGACAAACCGAACTCGGTCGCCTGGTTGCAGTGTACGATTGCCCGCATCCGGGTGGGCTACCGGATCGAGTTCAAAGGTCCAAGGTCGATTCAGAATCTCGGTTTCCCCCGTCGTCTCGTTTCGCACTGTCATGGTCCCGGTCTGACGTGCGCGCCATTCTACAATCTTTTGCTCCAGACTCTTGTGTGCACGTTCTGACGCAGCACGCAATGCCTGCACCCGATTCCGCATGCGGTCACAGTAGCGTGCGTGAAGTGGTGACCGGGTCGACAGCTCATCCAACATGGGTTCCAGATGACGGGGGCTGAGCAATCTGGTTACCACGGTACGGATTGCGACTTCAGCTTGCACCATCCAGCTGTAGGTCCGGACGGTGGGGCCATAACGACTCGCGGCGCCCACGGGGTCGGCGATGGTCTCTTCTGTAAACTCGAGTGCGCGCTGCTGCAATGCCTCGTGTGCTTCGATTGCTCTGACGTTAAACAGGCCCGACACGGCGCTGCGCAGATCGTCCATAAATGCCGGCAGATGAATCTGCATCATCAGGCTCTGCATCTGGGCGGCGTTTGGAAAGTGAAAGCTAAACGTATCGGCATCCCAGGTAATTTCGTTAAGCAGGACCATGTACGCATAGCAAAGTTGTCGGGACGAGGCCATGATACGGCCCATGTGGAACAAGGGATTGTTGCGATGCATGGTCATGGCCTGCCAGGTATCGATCACGTCCTGGTCACCCCGGGCCAGTGCATCCGCATCGCCCAGCTGAAACAACATCTTGTAAAGACCCGAGTGGTAGGGATTGTCTTGAATCGCCTGTTTGTAAAACGCATAGGTGTGTTGATGCGACACCGTTTCATCGACGTATCGCTTGGTATTGTCAACCCGCGGATCCTCTTCTGGGTCGGCGTCCTCGGGTGGTAGGGTAAAGGGATCGGGTCCATAGATACGGTACTCGGCGAAATCGACCAGGTCTCGCAGAATTTCGACCAGGCGACCTGTAGCTGCTCGAATGTACGGGTTGCTATAGACGCGCTGGTTGATCAACATCTGTACCTGTGGTCGGTACTTGGACCTGGAGCGACTGCCGACCATGACCTCCAGCTGCCGCATGGCACCCAACGACTCGAAACGTTGTGTGTTGTCCCGTACACGTTCTTGATAGGTATAGAGTTCGGCCGGGGACATGTCGAGGTCGTGGTAAAACATGAGTTCCTGTCGCCGCCGGGCCTTTTGTTCCAAGTCCAACAACATCGCCACCGTACCACCAGTTCCGTATTCCTCGGCATCATAGTTTGTGAGCATGCTGATTCCATCGTTTTCTTCCTGCAAAAGGCGTAACGCCGGAGAAATGGTTGCTGCTGCTCCAGTGTCGTTGGTGTTGTTGCTGGTATTGCCAATAATATCAACATCGGTAGTGTTGTTCTGTCGCTGAGCGCGTACATAGGCGATACGATCGTGGAGGGTCCACACCTGGTTGCGACCACGCCCGCCACGCCCATCTTCGATCCAAGGTGCATCTCGGCTGTATTTGGCGCGTCTGTCATAGCTGTTTAATGGGTTCCGTTGTCCACGTACGCGATTCGGTATTTGATGAGGGTTGACGGGCTCCCTTCGCTCAAAGAAACTGATGAACCCGTCATCGTCAAACAGGCCAAAAATGTCGTCCAAGATCGGTGTGAGTGCATCGATGAATGGGCCAATGTTTAACAGGGTTTGTCCAATGCATTGAATAAATCGATCCACAGCGTCTAGGGCGGGGGTCTTTGAGTCTCTGCAGTTGAACGTTCTACACAATGCGTTTTTCGAAATAATCGGTGCCCGTTTCATGATGAAAACCACAAAACAGGCGACCCAAGCGTCAGCGCTGTTGGTGCCTGGATATTTGCACTTCGGTGGGGACACATTCAACTTTCCATTCTGTCCACCACAGTTGCATTGTGTGAGCACCTTGACGGTGTTTACAAAGCAGTTTGTGGGTTTGATAATGCAACACACCACCGCGTTGGAAAGCCCCATACATTCGCCAAACAGCTGCGCCGCAAAGGCGTTGGGTTGTGTGATGAGACTTACATCGATACATCCAAGACCCACACAGCTCAGGATCGCCTGCGGTAATCCTGCAATGTTTTTCGGACGTTTGTAATTAAACCACGTACCGATCCCGCCTCCCAAGTCGGATGCGGCTTGTTGCAGCGGACCGCATATACAATCCAGCACCGAAATGGCAAACACTGAGACGCTGTTGAATTTCAAGCAGGGAAGTTTCAGAAACTGAGCCCAGATCTGATTGAATACGTTGGCCACAAAATCCAGGGCCGAGTTGAAAAAGTCTTCAATGTTTTTGAACAGGAAATTCGCCACAGACAGTGCAATCTGCCAGAGCGCCACCAGCACGGTCACAATCACGTCGAAAAAGTTGGCAAACACCTCGGCGATACGCTGGAAAAACGTAAAGTTGAGATCGCGTGTGCCCTTGGCATCCGACAGATAGCGATAGGCAATCGTGCCTCGCGGTACTTTCACACCCCTCACACGCGTCTTGCCATAGACTTTTTCGAGATCGGGAATCTTGTCGAGACGCACCACGCCCATATTGTCGAGCGCACGACGCGAAGGTACCTCAAACACACGTGCCCACGGTGACTCTGGCTCCTCGGGGTCGATGTCCTGCGCATCAGGATCCAGTGCGCGCTTTTCCCACCACGTGGGTTGTTCCAGCTCCGCCGACTGGTCCATGATTTTTCGGAGCAACTGCTCGCTGATGGCCCTGCGGTATTCGGGGGGCGTGGCTGGGTTTGTCCATTCATCCAACACCGAAGCTGGAATCACCAGACGAACCACGCCGTGTTTTTCCTGCGGTTGATGTGTTCGGAGCCAGTGAATCAGGGCTCGTGCGTATGGATCGGTCTGATCGATGCGGCGGGTGCCGTTCAGGAGTGGATGATCCAGGAGCCCTGGGTCCACGTTCCTTCCGGGAATGTTCCGTCCGTAGGGCCCCACGATCCAGTCTGGTGAGTTGCTAGTATCGATCTCGGTCGTGAGTGGAAATGCGGAAGCCTGGAACGGAATGGTCTTGAAGAAATCAAAGTTGAAAAGACCGGGCGGTAGTGCCATCCGTAAAAACAACTTGATAGGATTGTAAATCGCAATCTTACCAATCACCACCGCCCCGTCCCATAGGAAATTGTGACCCCAGCAGGCAGGTTGAACAATGTAAAACAGATCTTCAATGATGGGAAAAATCGTGTCGTTCATGAAATCATCAATGTTTTCCGTGATGAGTTCCAGGACCTCGATGATCGGTTCTTGGCTTTCTTGAAATGGGACCAGCACGAAAAAGATGGCCATGGTCCATGTCGGTGCCCAGTACAGCGTGCTGTTCCAGCTCCACACCGAATAGAGCGCAATCAGCGCCCAGCTAATCGCACTCGCAAAGAACTGGGTCCATATCCATGGAATAAATAGGACTGGCGAGCTGAGCCGGTACAGGAACACACGGTTGATCGATGCCTGTGGACGTGTCATATCATGACACCAGAGCTAGTCGTACAGGCACACGCAACACAGAGCGACTGTTGTTGTTGTTGTTGTTGTTGCTGTCGTTGCACAATGCTTTTTTTGCTTGACGTACACAGCGGCAAAAAAGATCAGGTTGATACGACAACCTTTTGTCTATCTGTGTAGTTAATCTCGAGGGAAAATCGTGCTCATATTTATTGACAGGACACGAAAAATTTTTATGTTTGGATCTTCACAAAAGCCGTTTTGAGGATGCAGCCGCAACGGTTTCTTATTTTTTTTCAAAGGTTTTTGGTTGACGCGCGCGTGCCAAAGTCAATCGTTGTGCCAAATGTACAGAGTCACGCCCACGATGACATACGACAACCCATAGGCGATGTACAAGGGACTGAAAGGTTGGAAACCATCAATGGTGGATATTACTGGAACTGCCATTGCGAAAGACAATGGTACAACGATTGACAGAGTACGCCATGCGGCCCCGCGGTTTCCATCAACAGAACGTATCGCAACATACAACACCGTAGCGGTGATGACCCATGTGATTCCAAAAAACGTGGCCGTTACCAACTGCGGGTGTTGTGCACACTGCAACAGTATGGGCTCTAGTTGTTTTGGCATCGGGCAAACATGCTCAGCGATGCATTTCGTCCACCATTCATCCAAAGTGTTGCGCAACTCAGTTATGCGTGCAAACTTGATATACAGAGCAACGGTGGCTACAGACACGAGCAGCAGGAACGTTGTAAAAGTTCTTTGCTTCCGGATTTCCCGTCTGGAGGGTTGTTCTAAAGACTCTGGTGTCGTGGTGTCTGAAACATCTCGATGTCCGGATGCGTCAATTTCGTCAGTCTCGACGACGTGATTGACCAAACGTTTTTTCGCCAAGCGAGGAGATCGACGACGACGTCGTTGTTGTTGTTGTTGTTGTTCTATTGCACGGTCTGGGATTGACATGGTGTTTTGCCAAAACTTGCTGAAAAAAAGTGGGTTGTTTGTGAATGCAACCGCGACGACCGGGTTCGTGTATACAAAAAAGAATCAAACAAGAGCATGATTCGTCCGAGAAAAGACCACCACAACAACAACAACAACGGCGGTGATGGTGGAGATGGCGCGGAGACGGTGACGCAGCCGCCGCGCAAACGCGCTCGTCTGTCAAAGATCTTGCCCATGACACTGGAACATCATCAAGAGTTTGGCTTGGAACTCAAGTGGCGTCGCAAAGAACTCTTGCTGTTTTACACAAAAGTGGCAAATCGTACGCCGCCCGACTACATGTTTCGTGACATGTTTGCGCGCCTGTCGGACCGCTTTGAAAAGTTCCGGTCGGCACTCGACGATTGGATATGCTCGGTGACGCCACAAGACTATCCTGCCACACAAGTCTACTATGGTCCACTGGGTTCGGCCCCAACACTCATGCCCAGTGGTGATACCGCGGAGGCACAGGCATGGGTGCAAACCTTTTGGCGGGTGATCGAAACCTGGAGACCCCGCATCGAGTCTCGTCGACAAATGATCAAACCCCTGGCAAAGTTGCGGCACGTACTGAAACAACTCGTCTTGTATACGCCAGAGTATCCAGTGTGTCCCTACGCATCGATTGATTTTGTACGCTGCCTGGACTGGCATGTGTATCAGTGCGAACAAAGCCAGTCTCGAGACGGTCTGAAGGATACGATCGACAGTCTCACGCCAGAGGACCGAGAAAAGCTTGGGCGCGTGCGTTGCACTGACGACCTGGAGGCGCTGTATAGGAACGATGACCAATGGCTAGTCGGCCGTGACCGGCCTCACCGTCAGATGAGGTTGGTGGAAGGTTGGGGGCGATTCATGGTTCCAGATGGACTGTGGAAATGCAACAGCAGCGCAAAGTTTTTCCCCAAAACCGTGCGTCGCGAAAACCAGACCTTGTATCTCATGGGACGTCGCAGTCCAGGAGACGGTGGAGGAGGTCTGCCAGTGGCGTTGCCACTCGAAATGTTGGATTTGATTGCACAGTTTGTGGCCTATGGCCGGGGAGTCGACACGCCATGGGACGCTAGTTGTCGACAATCGACGATCGATGACCTGGATCGTGTGTTTCGCCAAGACTGCAGAGAGTACCAAAAAATGGTGCAAGAGATTCGTGTCGTTCCGGTCAATTGCAGCTACGAAACCCTCGGTGTACGTATGGTGTGGGAATGGAAACATTGAGTCGTGAAAACGGTGAAACCAATCAAAAACAAAACAAAAGAGCAAAATGCTGTATGTATGCCAAAAAACGTTTTCCCGATATGGAGCTTTTATGTGATTGTGATGTACATATACACATACCGACTTTAGAATTGAATGATCGCCATTACGGCATTGTGATCGCTTTCTAGGGCACCCTCTACAAACGAGGTGTATGATTTTACCACAAACAATCCCTGGTCGCTGGTTGGATTTTTCACAAGGATTCGATCGCAGTGGCTGGGACGCCGCTGTGGGTCGTACGCTTGCGGGCCAAAACCACGGCGTTGGCGTATCCATGCCTCGTGTCGTTCCTGATCCGCACCGAGTGGTAGGGGGTTGAGCTTGCATGTAGGTAAAAACCTCGGTCCACGGTCGTCCACACCTTCGACGTAATTATCGAATACCAACCCCTTTTCAACACTATGACGCAGCTGGTCTTGTCCCTCAAAGGTACGACGGTAGTTCAAGTCTCCTTGCCAAATCACGGCCGCTGATTCTTTTGCCAACGCCGGCACGGCGCGTATGGTTTTGTGAAATGCTTGATTGCGTTTGGCCACATTTGCCTCACCTTCAAAGGGAAAGTGTGAGGCCACCACATAGAGCGAAATGAGTGTGTTTTGTCCACGCGCCGGATGTGGTATGCGCAACCGCGACACAATCGACCCCTTGGTACAGGTACGTGATGCTCCAAAACACACAGCACCTGCTTTCGTGGGGGGATACGCACGTCGGTACGATTTGTGCAGCAATGCGGCGTAATCGTCTCGGACATAAATCGATAAATTTTGACTAAAGTCTCGCTTCAACCAACGGAGTGCCGTGGTTAATCGATGACTTGTGTGAATGTATTGATGTCCGGCGCCGTGCTTTGTTGCAGCATTGTTTAACCAGACACGAAATGCTTGTGGAAACTGGTTTTGTGTATTCCATTCCTGCAACGCCAACACGACTACGAGAGGCGGTTGACGTTCACGTCCCGGCATCTGTTCAAAGGTCGTCTGCAATCTTTGTTCCCAGGCTTTTCCGCTCAAACTCGAGATCCACTCTTTTTGGGATCTTCGTGTTCCCCTACCGGCCGTGTTCCACGTCACTGCCAAAATCGTTCCGCCCTTGTGCAGATCTTCCACAGGCATGGGTGCTATTCGCGCAAGGCGTGCGTCAGATGCGTACACTTTCTGTAACACCGCATCCAGATACCGATGGTACCACGTAGCGAAGGATACTGCATCGGACGTTTCTGACTCTGGGGACGCCGTGTCCATAATGGTGGCCAGATGTGTCCGGAACTCTTGCTCTTGAAAGAGGGTTTTGAAAAACGGCGTCTGGGCGGTCATCGTATTCACTGCCGCGCGCAAACATTGAACCTCATGGGCCGCTAGGGTCTGTCCTAATGCAGGATACTTCACTCTTGCGATCTGTGGATAGCGCGGCTGCAAGACAAAAGCAACACATTGCGCCTGTGCAAGTGTAGTCTGTGATTGCAGCAGCCGTACGAATGCGCCAATGTGGTTTCCGGTTTGGACTTGGTGATGATTCGTGTCTTTCCGGATTTCAATGGCCACGTTTGCTAAACTGTGTTCCATTTTTTTGTTGGTTGTTTGCAAGTGCAGTCTCCACACTCTTTGTTGAAAAGTAAACACAAAACACACACAGCAATCGTATATTGCAAACCCATTCCTTTTTTTATTACTCTACAAGCGTTTGCTGTCCATCGTGAACCAGACAGAGTCGTTTCACGGCCACGATCTTGCCCTGCTTGTCGCGTACGGCACTGTCGGGTCCCGTGTCTGGCATGTAGACGTTGCCGCGGTACCATCCAGGAATCTGCTCACCCACCACCATCGACACCACCAAGTCTGGGTGCACCTGGTCCTTATCGGCAGTGTAGGGAAACCCCTGCAGAACGCCGGGCTGAAATGCTGGCGGTGTATAGACTGGAATACCGCCAGATACGGTGCCAATACTCGTTTGCGGTTTGGAACAGGCACGGATCGATTGACCTGTGGTTGGCAGGGTCTTGGTGACTTGCTGCCCAGTATCGGGGTCCTGAAACTGGATGTGAAGGTGGTGTGGCGTCATGTTGACCAAGGTTGAGTGTGGTTGTTGTTGTTGTTGTTGTTGTTGAAAACAAGGTTTATCGTCTTGCATTGTTTTCTTTTGATACCGATTCAAACACAAAAAAGCGTTGTGCGTTTGTTGTCACTGTTTTTTCGCTTTTTTACGTGCTGGGGTCTTTGGTTTTCGAGCGTTGCCAGCGATGAGTGCGCGCGCACGTTTCTTGGTCACGCGCCGTTCCTCGAAAATCAAATCGAGCTGCTCTGGCAGCATCGCCACACCGACATAGATGCGTCGGCCCTTGCATTTGTCTGCGAGGCACTTGACCGACACGGTCCCACGGATACCATCGATCAACAAAAACGCACCAGAGCCTTCGTGGTTGCGCTTGCTGATCGGACACCAGTGCAGGTTGGGCGAAGCCAAGGCCGTGAGTCGTCGCTTGCCGGTTTTTTTGTTGACATAACTGCCCGCATCGACACGGATATTTTGCACCAATGTCTCGAGGCTCTTGGCCGCCCGAAGCCATGGCTGCAACATTGTTGCACGGGCAATAAACATGGCGATACATTCGCGATCGGTGCGCGGCTGGCGGTTGTCTGCAAAGTTTATCGGGTCTTGGGGCACAAAAGGTACCACAGATGGACTGGGTCCGGGTTCGCGCACCCACTGGCCCGGAGTATAGGTGCCGCCACCGTTTGCACTGGTTTGCATTAGGGTCGGTGATCTCCTGGTCGGGTCGGTGCTGCGCAACCACGCCTGAACGGCTTTGCGATGCCGCGCAAAACGCCAAGGCCCACGACTCGTGGGTTCTTTACGGCTATGTACCAGTGTGGGGGGGGCCATCGGACCGCGGCCCAAATAGTTGGGTACCCAGTGCCACCGATCCAGGGGCAAACTAGAGGTGGTGGTGTCGCTCGTGGCGGTGGTGGTGGTGATCGTAGCACCAGTCGAGAACAGACCAGGGTAACAGCGAGCAAAACTCAGCCGTTGGGTGCGATTGTGCCGTGGTACGCGCCCGAGCAGCGTCTGCAACAAGACGTTGGTACGGGTTTCCTTTTCTTTTGGTCGCATCGTCGTCGCCATAGCGTTGCTGCTCCTGCTGCTTTTTGCATTGTCCGCATCAAACACCTCCCTGCGGTACAGGAGTGGACGGTTTTCGGTCCGCTTGCTGCTGTAGGCGGTACGAAACAGCTGAAACGACTTGTAGACGACCGGGTCCAAGACCAAGGTCCAACCAAAACCTTCTTGTGACGCCTTGGGACCAATCGTTGTGCCCGTCACACCACACTGATCCAATACAAACAGGCGTTGTGCATCGTCGCGTGCGGCATCCGGCACGTTTTGTTTGGCAGGGCGAAAAGCCGCAGCGTAAATGTGTCGCACCAACAATCCCACAAAGATGGCCTGATCAATTTGCGTATCCCAGCAGAGACCGGCACTGGCATCAAGTATCAAATGTTGTGACCGCTTGCTTCCCCGACTCGCATCGAGTGCGTGCCAATGCCGTTCCGGATCGATCTGGACCGGGGGTGCACAGAGCCCCTGTGGCGGACGATAAAACTGTGCCGCCACTGCCTCGGCAGGATCTTGTGCATTCTTGTCACGCGGTTGTGATTTGGACGACGCAACCTGGACTTGGTCGGGAAACAGCTGCGCCATCAACTGCGAGGCGAGGCGAGCAATGATCGCAGTCATAGCATCCATGCTGTAGATCGATGTGCGGTGTGCATTGCCGTGTTCCTGGTCCGCATAAAACTCGAGGTCGAAATACGGCAGGATCTGCTGGTCTTCAAACATACATTCGTAGACAGCCGTGAGTGCCGCGGGGTTTTGTTGCATCAGACGGGTCGGGCCGTTGCGATCGCAAAGACGTCCGTGCAACACCATGTCCACCGCCGTCTGCCAGTTGCCCACCACGTAGTTCATGGTTTTGCGACCGTCCGTGACTTCGAGTGCATAGATTGCACGCCGGTTGCTACGGGCAAAGCTCTTGGCACGCTCACTGGCTTTGCGAAGCTGGTTGGCTTTCCACGAGAACACGCGTGCAGGAACGTCCTCCCAGGCATTGACAGGTAGATACGATGTTTCCACATCGACATGGGTAGCCGGATGGGCACCGGTCCGTTCCTTGACTGTGTGCGGCACGGGGGGTGGTGTAGAAAACCCGTCGCAGCTATCCTGGCTGTTTTCGTCCTGATCAAATGGATCGATCCGGTGCGTACTGACGTTGCCAAACAGATCCTTGTCGATCAACCCAGACGCATCGTTGCGGTCATAACTCTGCGACGGTGACAGCGTATCTGGTGTCGCTGACGGCGTCGTCGTCGTCGTCGTCGTCGTCGTCGTCGTTGTTGTCGTCGATCCGACCGTGTGTGCCTGCATGTCGGTTGGGGGGTCCATGCACATTCAATGTTGTGTACAAAACATTTTTTCTTTCGTGCCCCCAACTCGTCAAAAATCTACATCGTTTTGCTTTTGTTTTCGGAGTTTTTTCGTTTTTGTGTGCCTACGTCATCACTGCCAGACGCGCGCGCCACGTCGGACAATTTTTTTGTGTGGGAGCGCGCGCGGTGTCCCCACCTCCAACTTTTTTTTTCAAACCACACACAACCAAAAATTACATTGCGGAAAAAATGACAGAACAACAGCAAGCACAGCAAACACAGCAACCACAACAATCTCAGCGACCGCTGGAATCCCTACAAACCATGGATCCGCCTTTGCCTCCAGGAATCGAATTGCGGTCTCTGGTTCAGTACTGGCCGACAGGTCAGGTCATGGTACAGGGCAAAAAGGACGCAAAGGATCATTTGTATGGGTGGCTGGAAGAGTTTGATCCAGACGGGAACCTGGTGAAAAAAAGCAAGTATCACCATGGTTTTTTGCATGGCGAATTGATCCACTACTACCCAGACGGAACCGTCAAACTATCTGCAATGTACCACAATGGCCGTCCCTCCAAGGAATGTCGTCGATACTTGGCCGACGGTACCTTGATGGAAGTGATCCGATTTGACGCCAATGGCCAGATCCATGGGGCCAGAGAGAGCTATCACCAAGACGGAAGTCTGAAAGCCATCGACAATTATAAACACGGACTCATGGACGGACAGTGCTGGGAATACTATCCCGCTGGCAATTCCGCGGACAAAGGGGCAAAGGGTGCAGATGTGGCGCCCGCAAACCAGAAACCACTCGATCAGGAAAACATGCATACCAGTGCGAACAGCCGTGTCCGGTCTCGTTCCACGTATTTCAGGGGTCGAATGATAGGAGTCTATGAGCGCTGCAGCGAGGAAGGCAATATTTTGGAACGGGCTCATTTCGATCGTCAAGGCAAGCAGTGCGGTGTTCATACCTTTTGGCGAGAAAACGGTACCATGGAATCCCAGGTACAATACAAGGAAGGAAAGTTGCACGGCAAGATGACTGTCTATTACGACGATGGCAAAACCCGGCGCATGACTGGTCGCTACAAGAACGGTAAAAAGTCGGGGCGCTGGCGGCAATTCAACGCGGATGGCAGCTATAAGATCATCGTCGAGTACAATGATTGTGGGCAAAAGCACGGCTCTCTGAAAGCGTGGTATGCAAAGAACAAACCGTCGGAACTCGGGCGTTATGTCGAGGACAAAAAGACTGGGACCTGGTATCGATTTCACGAAGGTGGCGGGAACCTGTCGAGCATGGAACATTATGACAAGGGAGAGCTGCACGGGTGGTGTCAATATTGGGCCAAAGACGGAACGCCTCAGAGACTGCAACATTACTCTCGCGGCAAATTAGACGGATCGCAACTCATATGGCATTCAAATGGGCACCTGAGTTCTATGGCCCAGTACCGCAACAGCCGTTTGCACGGAGAACGGCTCGAACTTCGGCGTACCGGCGTCTTGCAGTTTATTTGTGGTTTCAAAGACCATCATCCAGAGTTTACGTGGGTGCGCGACGAGAACTGCTTGTTTCACCTGCGGTTCCACGTACCGTCATCATCACCATCATCATTGACGTCGTTTGCAAACGAAACGGTACCCGAAAAGGACACGACACCCACCGACTCTGTGTGCAACGACATTTCCAACGTGCCACGCACGACGGCAACGAAACGCAAGGCTTGCGACATATCCAAAGACACAAACCTCAGACCCCAACCCAGTGTTGAACCGTGCGACGCGGCCGAGTCACAATGCCAGGAAACAGGATCCGCCACCGACCGTCCGAAAAAGAAGAAACAGTGTCGTACCAAAGCTTCGATTCGACGCGCTCAAGGAGGAACAATGCAAAGTGTAGGAAAATAAACAAGAACAACTGTTTTCGAAATCGACAAAAAACCTTTTTTTATTTCTATTGACATGCCGTCAGCGTCGGAGTTTTCCAAACAAACGACGCCACGTCCAAAAATTCTCCGAGTGCCGCGCGCCATCTGCGGTTCCCCTGTGCTGTACGCACCGCGTTTCCGAGTCTCCAACGACTTGCGCTTTGGGCCGTTGCGGAAACGATCTACAGCAAGACCGTGATTACGTACCAGGATTATATAGCCTCACACACTGCGTTTGCCAAGGCATTGCAAAAGCAAGTATCGACCTATGCACCACCGCGGTTGCCACATGACGTGTTTGAAAAACTCTCGGATTGTGTTCTTCACACCTGAGTGTTTTTCTTGCTATCGTAGCAGCGTTGAGGACAAAAAACTGCCTGAGTACACGCGAGGAGAGTATCGCTGCTTTGCATGGATGTGGTGATAGCTGGTAAAAACTCTCATCATCACAACAACACGTATTTGTTTATTTATTTTTACATGAGATATCCAATTGCGATAATAAAAATACACCTCGAGGAAAGCGTTTCATCCCGTATTCACGTAAATATTTGATTCGTCCTTGATAAACCATTTTGTCAGCAAGGTACACATCAACCCAAGGATCTGTATCATGAGAACCACACCCACAAGTGGGTAATTGAACTAAAAAATCTTTCTGAAGCACGTAATGATTCGGTTGATCGGTCGGTGCCGCAACTGTGTTGAATTCTTGTGTTCCATGTATGTTTGTCCTGTCAAATGCATAGTAGGCAATAATTTTTAATGGTTGTTGATTATCTTTCGGCACTTCCCGCGTGTCTGCTGAAAATACTTTTGTCATTTCACAACTGGATGTGGTAGCATCACCATCCCAATATCGTTCTCCACCACAACAACTGAATCCGTGTTTTTTCCAAAATCCAATACTGGACCATAGGGCGGTAATGTTGAGACACGGTTGACCGATTTTTTTAGCTTTCCCCTCACAATATTGTACCAACAGGGACCCATAACCTCGCATCCGGTGACTTTCCTTTACGGTCAGGATGTTAGGGGAACATTGGTCGGATGTTTCAAAGGTGAGCATGCCAATGGGTTTGTTACCAACTTTGAGACACAATAAGTTTCCGTTTTCATGGTCGTGTTTGATAACGTTTCGGTTGGTCCAAAAACCATAGGTTTCCCCATTACTCTCATATTCTTCTTTCAGCCATCCGAGTATATTTTCCAAGTCGTTGTCGGATGCTTGTACAATTGAAGTTGGTGACAGCTTACGTTTTTTCGCCTTTGGTTCCATCGTTTTCATAGCATAGGGAGGGGAAACAACGTATTTTTAATTTTTTTACACGCGTAAATCACCATCGGCACGCTCGACACCATCGGAGAATTTTTAATCTCCGAACGTATGTTTTTGATAATTTCCCCAACGTTGCAAAACATAATAAAAGCGGTTTGAAAAAAATTCTTGAAAACACATGCATTCAACGTCCGCCCCAGTTTCTCCTGCCACACCGCAATCCAAACGCATCAAGGTCATGGCTGCCAACGACCGCGACAACGGCAACACGGGCGCGACACCACAAGCACGTCTCGATCCCACGGCACCCGAGTTTCAGCAACGCAAAGTATTGACCACCGCCGACGATAGTATTCCACCCACGTCGACCCAGTACGTCCTCGCGTGGGACATTGAAAAGAGCGGGCCGCGCACCGACAAACATTCCATGCTCGCAATCGGAGCGTGCGTACTTCAGGTTCGCGATGGCAAGTTGGTCAGCACGTTTCGCGTGTTTATGCGCATGGAACCCGGGCACGATTTCTCCGAGGTTTGCCGCCAAGAGTACTGGTTCAACTGGGAAAAGTTTCCCATGAACAAGGAGGTGCTGCAAAAAATCGAGGCCGAAGGTGTGGACGCCAAAGAGGGTATTCATCAGTTTGCGGCATGGCTCGACAAGCAAGAAGCCTACTGGCCAAATTTAGTGTTGGCGACCGACAATCCGGCCTCGGACGCGGCTTGGGTCTCACACTATTTCCAAAAGTATCTGGACCGTAACCCCATGATCCACCCCTTTGGAGACGAAACACGCTACCGCCGACTTCACCACTCCAACGCTTTTGCCCGTGCCTTGTCCTTGGACGATGGATCGGGGGGAAGCTGGACGCAGCGGCTCAAAGACGCGGGAGTCGATGTTCCACCCGACGATCTGCACGACCACGATCCTCTCAACGACGCCAAGTGGATCGCACGCCTCTACTGTGGCTGCTTGCGATACGTGCAGAGTTTGCGTTCGATTGTGAACAGGCACGACCACCGATCGGGTCGTGTGCTCCGATACACGATTCAGCACGGACGAATCGTCTCAGATCCACGCAACGGTCCAGCTCCACCCGGGATTGTGCTGCGCGCCTCCAGCGACGGTGGTGCATCCACGATTCCCTTTTGGTTGCGTGACATGAATGCCAAACAACGCGAACAACAACAACAAGCCCTGTCTCAATCAGTGTAGCTTTCTTAGCTTGTTTGCTTTTTACAATACAATGCTTTCTATAAAAAAGATACATTTTTAAAAAAAAGCGTTACAATAATCCCACCAGTTCTCGATCCAAATCTTTGGTCAAGTGCGCTGGCAGTTGAAAGGGCGGTTCCGGTGCTCGTGGATGTGGTGTCGACTGACGACGGCGTTGTCGATGGTCGGCTTCGCGTTCTTGGTTCCGGTTCACGCGCGCACGGTTGGGGCGAAGCAGGATCACGTCGAGGGCATAGATCCCTACACCAATCACGACCCCAATAAACGGGCCCATCGACCAGACGGCCCAATCGTTGTACCGACCCGCCACGATCGCGGGCCCCAGCCATCGCACGGGATTGGGTCCCGACCCCACGGTGTTGACAAAGGCAGCCTCCACGGCCCCGTTCCATCCAAACGCCATCAGGGCTGCATGGGCGGGATACATGGGAGAGTTGCCGTGGATGCGATAGCGCCCGCGGTAGAAAAAGTAGCGACCCCGCAGCATGGCCATGGCGAAAAACCAAAACATGAATACACCCAGGGTCGCGATGATCAGGATACCTTCGCCTTCGCTGAGTGCTGTGTTGAGCCTGGGCACGCCAAGTCCCTGTGTCAAACTGCGAATACTGCCGCGCAAGAGCCCTGCTCCGGCCAGCGATCCCGCAACTTGCATGACCCAGTAGCCCAGCATGGTCAGAAAGTCGATCCGAGCCGAGAGCCAAAAGCCCAGGGTCAGGGCTGGGTTGAACATGGCCCCCGAGACGTGTACGCAAATGTAGGTTGCTACCAAGCCCGCCAACCCATGCCCAAGTGCATCGTTGACAAACGCCGGTGCTCCGAGTCGAATCAGTGTCTCTCCAGAAGCCGCTTGAATGTAAATCAGGATAAACGTGCCCAAAAACTCGTAAAAGCACGCACGTGCGAGCCAGAGCTGATATTCCGGATCGTGCAGGCTGTGCCACCAACTTGGATCGGACGACGATCCCGATCCCTGCTTGTGGCGCCCGAGCATGGGCCATAGTGTCTGTCTGGCACGGGTTTTCTGTCGTCTTGGACGGTCGACCTCGGTCATCTTGGTAGCGTTTTTTTTACTTGTGACGTTTTTATATGTTTCGGTCGATTCTTTTACAAAAAGGTGTGAAAACAGCCAGGGGCGCTGATTACCATGGAATCGATTGGTTTTTTTCTTTGTTGCACCCCAGGACAAGGACTGCTTTTTCCTGCTAGAGTTTTTTTGTTTTTGGATCTCCCGCCCACATCCGCATGTTCCGGGACACCATGGATCGCGATTCGCAGACGGGACGTGGTCGACAACAACAACAACGACCGCGTGTCCAGCTCACGCCAAGACCACTGCCGTCCCAGATCCTGACGGATTTATTGTTTGCACCACAACGTACTCGGATTCGGTTTGTAAAGAGCAAGAGTCAGTTTTGGTACCAACCAGACGTGACACATGACGCGTGGAAACGTATCTATGGACTCACCTCGATCTTACGACACGTGTTTTGGCCCGATTATGACCGCGATGATCCGGTGATTGCCGACAACATCCAACGCCTCAAGCAGACCTATTACAACCAACGAAAACGCCAACGCAAAAAGTTGATGAAAGCATCAGCAGCACCACGCTCGTCACGCAACACAAAAGGGAGACGTCGTGCACGTAGTGTTGGTAGTGGTGGTGCGACAAAAACCACGGCCCAGATTCTGGCAGAGTCGGAGCAGCCTCGAGCCGAAACGGAGTTTGGTACACACCTTGGTGAGTTGGTGCATCGACAGTTGCACGTGTGGGCCATGGACCGGTTTTACGGTACGCGCCTGTTTGGACGCGTCAACCACGTCAAGTGGCCGGCCGACCCACGGACCGTGGCATTGCAGCAAACGATCCAACAGCTCGGAATCGACGTGCGGTACGGCGAACTGATGGTGTTTGACCCGCGTGTACCGGTGGCCACCAGCATCGATTTGGTAGGATGGTCACCGCGGTTGCAGCGTGTGGTGCTGATCGAAATCAAGACGGGCTCGAAATGGAACCGACAGTTGGGGAACGCTCCGATGCGTGGACGTGCGCCGCGCGTGTTGCAATTCAACAATGCACCATTGCACCAAGCATTGGTCCAGCTCGCCACGACTGCGGCCGTGGTGCAAGAAGTCTATCGTATCGACAAGCTACAGGCCCTGCTCCTGTGGACCACACGGTGGCCGGTCCCCGTGCAACAAGAAGTGGAAGGCACGGCTGTTCATGGTGAAAAGGTGGTGCAGGTAGACAAGTATTGGTTGTCGGACAAACTCGCGCGTGCCGGGCGGATCATGTTGCGCGAAATGCAGCATCATCTCCAGGCGCGTGGTGGTCGCGCATGGGCAAAACCGACGAAAAACACCCGGACAACCAAACACTAGGCAGAAATAAATCTGCTTTTGTCTGTTTTATTTAGTTTTATGCATGGCTACCTGGAGGTTTGTGGCAAACGTGCCCTTTGGTATAGAGGCGGAAAAAGCTGCTGCTACTACTGCGACAACCTTGCTACATTCCACACCCCAACACATCAAAAAAACAGAAAAAAAAAGTAAATCTTGCCCCATGGCGGATTTAGCGCCAAGCGTGGGCGAACAAGCAGCACTCTACGTCGAGATTTTTAGTTATGCGGCCCTGGGTATCGTATTGATCGTCTTGGCCATGGTGTTGAATTGGAAAGGCGCTGCCGGTCTAGGCATGGCCGTGGCACAATTGTTACCACAGCAGGTGGCCGGGGTCGATATAGGGGGCACGATACGTGTCGTGCTCAAGAGTTGGCATGGAGAGCTAAGGCGCGTGCGTAGGACCATCACGATCCTGTTTGCACTGAGTTTTCTGGTGAGCAGCTATTGCACCAGCAACATATTGACGATCGCTGGCACCCAGTTGCGAGCCGACGGTGTCGCGAGTCAGTGGCAACGGTGGGTTGGGTATACGATCGGTATGGTCTTGACCACGGCTGGTCTCGCTCAATATTACGCGATCGAAGTGGTGGCCACCTGGGTCTGGGTCCTGGTGTTTGCCGCAGCTGGCATGGTCCAGGGCGTGTTTGTGAGCCTGACCGCCAAGGGTGCGAGTGGCGGGCTCGCAAAGGTCATCAACCTGTCGATCTGGGGACCCTTTTGCCTGCTGGCCCTGATCCCCATTTTCTATCTCTACACAACACTCGACATCTGGCGGAAATGGTGGCGAGGGTTTCCCATCATAGTGCACGTGGCCTTTGCTTTCAGTATCTGGATCATTTTATGGGCCGGGCCAGAAGTCGCCACCGACGGAGCCGAAGGATCCAGGGTCGGTGCAGCGTGGGGCTACCTGATTTTGGTCATGCTCTGGTACCTGATCATGGTAGGCTTGGTATACTTTTGGCGTATTGCACCGCCGCGCCGCCGCACCTATGCGACCGACGCAGTAATCATGGTCAATCCCCAAGGTGTAGACGATGGTGCGAGCAAGGGAGGCAAGACAACACACAAGGTCGTCAATTTGAACCCAGCAAGCCCCAACTACCAGCCACCCGGAGGTTCTAGTGGTGGTGGTAGCGATCGATTGTTGCCAGAAGCCATTCGCGGACGATTCAAGTCACCCCCAGCACGCGCAGGCAGCAAGGGCCACGTAGCCATCAACTTCAAAAACAACTCGGCACCGATACACATCACGACCGCAGCAGCACAGAACCAATCGTCGGTCCGTGCACCCACAGTGTCGCATCTGTCCCCATTGCGATCGCATCCCTATCAAACACAAGGGTCTTGGTAACCGCTGCTTTTGTTTTTTCCGTTTTCTGTACAAAAATCGCAACGGTACCGATGACACACACTTTGAGAGACGGAGGGGGGTGGGCAGTGAAAAAAATGTTTGTGTGTGTCTACCTACAATAGAATTTCCTGATCCACACACTGTTTTTACATGTAACCATACATACATAAACAAAAACACTGTCGCTATCATCACCATTATCATCGACATCGTTTCCTTTTGTGTACATCCAAGAAACACAGACATTTTTAACAACGCCTTTTTTTGTGGTTTTATCGCGGCATCGCTTTTTTGTCGGTTCATGACATGCCGAGGATATTCGTCAATGCCTCGAAAGCACCGCAGACCATGGCAATTTCACCAACCATTTCTGTCCGCGACACTCATGGCGCTCCTGGTCTTGGCCGCACTCGGCAACATACCTTTGGCCGAGGCGCGTGGGCTGCAACCATCGCGCTGGAGCCCGACCGAGATTGTGGCAAGCCGAATGGTGGGTACGCATTTGGACGAGGAAATTCACACGGCACGGGTACCGGTGGGGACTGACCCGCGCGAACTGTTGCTTGTGATCGATTTCGCACGCAACAATCTGGTGATCAGCTCGGCACCGTCGGATGGGGCCGTGGCTGGTGATGTGGCGAGTGCCAACCCGGCCGACTGGAGTTCTTCTTACTCGGCAGCCGGTGGTGGCAGCGACCTGATCCAACTTTCGGGCCGCGGCTACCGGGTGCCCGTCAGCGTCGACAGTACTGCTGCAGTCGCAGCTGGATGCCCTTCTTGCCACGGCGTGTTGGGGGTGGGTCCCGGCTCGCCACTCTGGTTGGTGTGGAATCGGGCCACGTTTAGCGCCGGTGCGATTACCCTGGGACACAAACAGCCACAAGTCAAGGGAAGCGGGAGAGCCCGCATCGCCTGCCAACCGCTGCAAACAGATCTGTGCGTGTCGAGAGCGACCGTGTTTGGTGCAGGCTACGATGTACGGTTTCAGTTCCGCTCTGCCTACACAGTCGTACCCGCACATGTCTTTGACGCCTATGTCGGTACACGGAGTGTCAGCAACACACCGGTGGAGGACTGGCCTAGCCTCCGTCTCCGGTTCCGCTCCGCCAATTTCCCAGTCGATCCTCGACGCCCTGTACTCAAGATCGCCCCACAGAGCCTGATTGGCGATTCCAGAACCGGAGGGGCGCGGACTCTACTGCTCAAGAGAAGTACCGATCCCAACTCACAAGAAATCGTGCTGGGCCGCACAGTGTGGCGCAGCCTCATGTTGTATAGGGAATTCGATACCGGCCGGGCGATTCTACAGACCTTTGATTCGACCAAGCGGTTTCCGGTCTGGGGACTTGTGTCTGCTGTGGTGGTCGCCTTACTCTTGCTTCGCTGGTGGACCACACGCGATGCGCTATTTTACGAGGCAGTGCCTGGACACGAAGCCGAGACCACCGTGCTTGCGAGCTCGAACCGTGTCAAGCGCGTCAGGGGTTATCGTGTACCTGTTGGTATTTTCATGCCGTCGCAAGAGCGGCAGCAGCAGCAGAGTACCAACACCAGGGTTTGGGTTGGCAACACATCTGCGCCTTGGGGCCCCTTCAATCCCAGTGTCTATCCTGGAGAGTGGGGTGTCTATCCCGATCGACTTTTTATCGAACTATTGGCGATCGGAGCTTCGGTGGCCACGCTCTACATTCCGGCGTTGCGACAGGCAGCCGAGAGCAAGTTTGAGTTTTGGATTTTTTTGCAGGTCGCTGTCTACGTCATGGTGGTCTGGATCGGTGTGATCTGGGCCCTGCGGTTGGCGGGGATGGCCGACGCGTTTGGCGTCCTGCACTATTTTTCCAGCGACCCCGTTCTGGTCGGTCCGGGTCCCAACCAAACCCGAACCACGCTTCCTACGAGAATAAAGCGGAAAATACCTAGATCGTTTGTGGTGTATCGTGCGGGATTGATTCGGCAGGCTGCGGTCGACGTTTTGCTATCCGTCGCGCTGCTTATGATCTCGACGCTAACGCGTACGGACAGCTTGGGCACCACCATGATCGCGCTGGCCACCGGTATCCTGTCGGGTGTGACCATGTACCACTTTTTGGCCGCCATGGTCCACATGTTTCGCTTTCACTACCGATACCGGATCGGAGAGCGTGGCCAGGCAATCTGGGCCCTGTGGATTCTGTTTATGGGCCTCATGCTCGCAGCCGTGGCGTCTTTCAGCATGGCCTTTGTTGTGATTCCATTCATGCAACTACACGTGACTTCGGCCAACGCCGGTTCCTACGTACTTGCGGGCGTTACCATCTATGCCGCGGGCATGGTGCTCGGATTCGCACTGGTCACGTTTGAAGCCGACCGGATGGGCGACTGGTTGCGGCGCGTCCGTGGCCTATCTCCCAAACCCCCCAGCGGCCACCCACTCGCCAAGTTGATCAAGTCGGGTGCGCGCGGGCTCCAACAACGGTGGGTGATGCAGCGTCATTACCACCGTCGTCCTAGTCATCATACACAGCATCGTCAACGTCGTTCGACACAAGTCTGAAGAGAAGATACCCCACAATGTATGTCATACATATAAAAACAAATAAGAAAGCAATCACGTTTTTTTCTGTATTTTTTTCCAAGAAAAACCCATTCGTTTCTGCGTCATTCTGTAGGCACGGATGTACACTTTTGTTTCTTTTTCGGCGGAGGCGCAGTGGTGGTGGGACTAGTAGTGCGGTCTAGAGAAACACTTGGCATCCATTGTGTCAGGCGGTGGTTCGGGGTGTTGGTATCCTGAAATACGGCAGGTTTCATGTCTCGCCAACACTGATAACGTTCGTTGGCCGTTGGAATCGTGGCATCGGTACGGATGCGGATCAGCGGAATCGCATCCAGCACGGTTTGAAACCTTTTCGGATGCGGTTTGTTGTCCTCCTCCTCGTCGCTACCGCTGCCGCTGCAACCAGAGGCAGTCAATGTCCAATCATGATCCATGGTGGATCGCAACGCATCTTCTAAAAACACGCGCGTGTGGTACTTTCCATTGTGAAAACAGTAGAGTCGTGGTGTGAGGATATCGGCCACGAGCCTAGCCTTTGTTAGTTGCGATTCCGGCAAGAGCCAAAGACCTTGACAGGTCTGACAGGCCTGTTCCACGACATTGAAATGCCAATCGGGACCGATCGCTTCCTTTACACCGTCCACACGACGGTCGGCGCATTTGTAGGACCAACCGCTACGTTCGGGTTGACCCACACAAAACTGCTGTGGCTCGCTCCTGCAAAGTCCGCAGGTGGAGGTGTTGTATGTAAACCAAAGACGTAAATAGAGCTCCCGAAGGACATAAGGGTCATGGACCCCAAACAGCTTGACCAACGGTGTTTGGTGTAGCATGGTCCGCAGGTGATACGTGCACCCGCGTTTGGCCCAAAATTTTGCCAACAATCGTTTCCAGAGTACGGGATACTGCATCAGTGCGGCCATGGCGTGACAACTACATGCCAACGCCGCCAGATCTTTGGGATCTTCCAAATATTGTGCCACCACCATCAATTGTAGATCCAGAGGCAAGTGTTGCCAGTCAAAACAGACTTTGAGGGTGGCAGATACCTCCGCTTGTGTTGGGGCAATTGGCCAGGATTTGATACCGCAGCGAATTTTGGTATGACGTTCCAGCAACGCAATCGACTCGTCCAACAACCCCAGCGTGCGCACTACATCACTGCGCACAGACCGTGCCCATTCCAACCGCGTCTGGACATTTCCCCATCCGTCGGGATGCCCTTCGCGATCAAACGCTCGTTCCAGCTGGAGTAATTTTTGCAAATCGGCCTGTACTGCCGAGTCGCGTTCTGTATAGAGTCTGAACCATGTGGAAATCAGTTCCGGCACACGTTTCTCCCGAGCTGCCCTGAGCGTGTACCGGTGTTTGGAAGGCAAGTATCCGAGCCGCAACAGCTTTTCTCGGTATTCGCACACGGTCTGTGTTGGCGTTGGCGATACTGGTTTTGATGACGATACCGCAGACACACTACGTGGACGTTTGTTGCCGCGTTTTCCCAACAAAACCGCGTCCGTCATCAAAATATCCTTGGTGACACTGTCGTCGTCGCCGTCGCCACAATCACGAACAACTTGCATGCTTTTTCAGTACAAAGCGGTGGTGGTGGTAACGAGTGTCGATTGTTGTTGTTGTTGCTGTGAACAAGTTGGTTTATTATTTTTTTTCAAACACTGCCGGGGTTGCGTAGACACTGGTGCGGCGCGCGCGTCTCGGAGAATTTATCCTTTTTTGTATTTGGCGCGACGGTTGACAAAACAAGCTTGTGCCGCGTTGGGTACATATGCCCTTTGCGTTCCTTTGTTGGCAAGTGGGCGAGGAGGTAGATGGGTGATGGTACCCAAAAGGTCTATCACAGAAATTTTCTGCAAGATTTTTTGAATCTTTGAAATTTCTACCAGCTCGACCCATCGATCGGAAAAGTTCAACAACGACACACGTCCACCATGAATATATGGGACCACCTCGTGTCGATCGAACAAGTTGCACCGGTAGGCGTGGCGCCGCGCGCGCCAACACCACTACCCCACCTCGGAGAACCAGCCGTTGTGCCTGGCAAAGCGACCCGGTTCAGTGTCGCAACACCACCACCACCACCGACCCTTGATCCAGACCTCACGGATGATGAGGGTGGGAATGACAATGGCGATGGTGGTGATGTGACGATGCGCGACGCTGTGCCGGCGGCCCCGGACATGCTTGCCCAAGTCACCGATTCGGATGATGATGACGATGATAGCGAAGACGACTCGGATGATGATGATGACGCGGAGCATCACCTGATCATGACCGCACCAGCAGCTGCGCAGCCCCAGGTCACGCTATCCAACACTGCGTCGTTTCGGCACAACTTTTCGCCCGCGCCAAACATGCCCGATACATGGCCTGTGTTTGAAGCGTATGCACTAAACGTGCCAACCAACGCACTTGGCAGATGCATGTCCGACTCGGAACGAACTTGGGGTCGATTTGGCAACACCGAGACCGCGCGGTCTTCGAAACGTCTGCTGTTTTTGCTGTTTCGGGCTATGGAACGTGCGCTTCAGAGCCCTGCGTGTGACCCGCTCCGACAATTACCACCCGCGGATGCCGTGCCCGCCGTGCGTGTGAATCAGGAACGAGCGCTGCAGCGGGAACTCGCAGAAAACAATCCACAGGGCATGATCCAACGCCCCCCTGGTGTGGGTGGTGCTCTGGTGCGTGCACCGTCGTCTACCGGGCAAGATGGGCAGGAACAGACACCGGACGACGTACTTCGGGCCGATCCAGGCTTGGCACCGATCCAGCGAATGATCACACACACGGATCCCAGCCAGGTCATGTTTGCCAGAGACACGCACGACACGGGGGATAGCAATACCTTTGTGTTTAAAATGGGCGCTCAGGGAGAACCGATTTTGGCGCGACGTTTCAGTGTCTGTTTGGAAGAGTTGTTGGGAGAGCAGGGTGGCGACACGGTTGGATGGCGATGGTGGATTTTGGTCCACGATCCGCGCATCTGCTTTGCTCGTTGGATTGCTCGTGTTGTCAACGAGAATTTGGCCCTGGAAACGGCACGTTCGGCACGTGTGGATCATGCTCTGCGGTCTGGTCGCCCGTTGAACCGTAGTTTGCGCGACTCGGTGTCCACCATTACCAGCCCAGGTTGTTATCGTGCGATCCGGACGATCAACGACTACGCACGCGCGGTTCGATACTACTACCGAAGTGGTACCGCCGGCACCGAGGGATATCCACGCAGCGACTCTGCCGCGATGGCTTACGGACTCAGCGCACAGGGGAGCAGTATGCACCCATGTCGCGTGTTTTCGCCCGCAACTGCCATGAATCTGCACGTGCGGGATCGCACATGCATTTTTCAGACCAGCCTGAAGTACTATGCCAATCGTCAGACGAATCTGCTGGGCCAGTTTGTGCGTGCGGCACGTACCACCATGTACAATGTCGCACTGTTGACACCGAATCAACTGCACGAGTTGCCACTTCCCAACCGCGATTACCGTTCCACCATTATCCGCGATTTGATGTGGGAAGGGCTGCAGTGTTCAGTGGCGAGCCTGCCAGCACAGCTGCGGGATGCGATGCAGCAAGATGGAAGTAACCTACGACAAATCATGGAAATCTGGGAAGAAATGGAAGAGAACGCCCGGGAGGTGGTGCGAGGACTCATGACTTCGCTGGTGGACGAATACTCGATCGAGTCACGTGAGCTCGCACTATTGCGAGACGAGCACGATGGCCCTCCACGTTCTCGCCGACGCCTGAACCGACATGATCACGGCTTCGAACGAGACGGAGACGACGACGCTGACGCTGACGCTGACGATGATGATGATGCAGCGTTTATTCCGGATGGATTCGATGAGGATAGAGACTTGTCCGCGAATGCAGCGAGACAAGAAACCGGGAGTATTTGTGTAGAAAGAGCCTATGATCCGGAAGGGACAGTCGATGCGAGTCTGTTTGCAGCCATGAAACAGGCGGAAGAAGCTGGCTCCTCTATCACGGAGAATGACGTGCTTCGATCGCCTTTGCTGCATTTGCGGATGTGCAACAATTGGAGCAAGAACCTGATTCGACAGATACATGAACCAAACACGCCAGAGTACCGTGCCGCCTTTGGTTTTTTTCGACAGTGGGCATTTGGGATCTTTTGGAACACGCTGCAAAAATACAAGGACGATCCAGTTCGCATGAGTGGACCGATTCGTGGGGCACTGAAACTGTTGCAGGATGTGAATCGATCCCCCAATTTTATACCTCGCCACTATGCAGAGATCGAAAAAGCACGTCGTGAACGGGAACGTGAACGGGAACGGGAGCGCCAAAACGATGCATTTTCTGGCCTTGGATCGTTGCAACAGAATCCTCAGAGCGACTTGTTTATGACTGCTGTGCTTCAGCGCGAAGGCATGCGAAACAGCAGCAGTAGCAGGAACGATCGTCACAACAGTCATTTGCGTGTGCGACAGGGTCGAAACAGTGCGCTTCGCTTTGACCCCCGCCGCCCCAAACCGGGGGCAACGCTGTGGCACGAATGGGCCTTTGGTCCAGCACGGAACCTGACCGCCTACGGTGCTTATACGTGCACCCTCTGGCACAAACTGGTACAGTTCTTTCGCGTCCGGCCAGGTGCCGGTCCTGATTTGTTGCGAAGGCTGATTATTGCTCAAGGCACAGCTTGGGTGTTCAACTGGGGACTGCATGGTGATCAGTTGCTCTGGGGACCCGGCGGTGTCGGCAAGTCCTATATGTTGCTCTGCATATTCAAGCAGGCGTTTCCTGGCCAGGCAGAATTTCTGGACCATTTGACGGAAAAGTGCTTTGCGGTCGACGAGGATATGAACGACCTGTTGATCCTGATTGAAGAGCTGCACCCACGTTTTGTGGGACAAGACGAAAAGGGGAATCCTGTGGGTGGGGACGAATTGCTCAAAACCCTACTGGCACGTCACTACATTGCTACGATTCAGACACACGTGACTGACGATGGTAAGCGTGTGCGTATGCGCTCGATTGCTCGAAGTATGCTCACAATTTTTGGATGCACCAACTTGGTCATTCGTATGCTGCGAAATGGTGTGACCCCCGCGATCCTGCGGCGGTGGATGATGGATCATGTGGGCTGTGGAAAGGACAATGTATCTCTGGCAGCCATCAACAACCCTCTGAGTATCGAACACGACAGCCCCGAACAACTGGCATTTTACCACGAGATGCAGCTGCGAAATGCTCTGTGCCTTTTGGTGGAAAAGATGATTGAAGCCAAGGTGCTGGAAGACATCGATACCGACGTGTGCGCGTTTCACTTTCCCTGGTTTTTCGATCAGGTGCACAAACAGTGTCGCGTTCCCAAGGTAAGCGATAGCGTGCGCAAAATGCTGGTACAGCTGTGTCGACAAGAAGCACTGCGATACGCAATTCACCGCGTGTTTTTCACCGAGACTGCCGCAAATGGGATTCGGTGTCGCAAGCGTCCTGGTTGTACCGGCGAGAGCCCGGAGGACTGGGAACCCCGTCCATTCGAACCCAACATGCTGCTGCAAGTGCAACCGTTTTTGGTGGTCACTGAAGAGATCATGGTTTATGTGCTGACCACAGCTCGGTCCACCTACATGCCAACCGTCAGCTGGGGCGTGGCCGATGTACTGGCCGCGATTGGTGTCCGCAACTACCGCAAGACTACCAGACAGGTGCTCGAGTTTCAACAACAACACGAACAGGAAACGGCCAACGCTGCCAACACTGATATCGACATGGATCCCAACGCATCGGAATCGCCAGACCAGGAGGAAGAAGAAGAAGAGGAAGAGGAACACGATCCCTATATGGCCGTGCAACCACCACCACCACCACAACCATCATCATCGAGTGCGTCATCGAGTGGTATCTCGATTGGTGACGGTTTGGACATGGATCGTGTGGTGCAAGATCGCAATTACGTGGCTTTTGTGAAACCAGACCTGAAATCTGCCTGCAACTACTTTGCGCGTCTTTCGCGCAACACCATCGGCTCTCTCATGTTCAAAAACACCCTCAAACAGTGGGAACAACAATACTTTGCACATGCCGATCGCAATCGTCCCAGAACCGATCCACAAACCGGGGACGTCGTGAGAGACCCAGTAAACGATCGTGAATACTATGATCACTACTTGGAAAGCCCCATCGTGGTTTGCGAACCAGTGCCGCTCAATCAACATGGTGGGTGGGGCAACGCTGGATTGGGTGGTGGAGGCGGTAGCGGTGGTGGAGGTGGAGATCGAAATCAGTGGATTCAGGTCTGTATTTTGATCGAGTTTTTGGAGCAGAAACGGCACAGCGACATCAACGAAATTCTGAAAAAGGGCCTGTCGTACCGTGGCGCTCGCAAACGCGATATTGTGACTGCACAGGGCGTTCGTAGAGTAAAGCCGGTCACAAACCCGTTTGATCAGTATGCGAGCCTAAACACGAGCACCACCAACCCCCCACCGGGACCAAAGCCACAACAGCCTGTGGTTGTACAACAGTACTTGAACGTGATTCCAATCGAGCCCGATACACGCATGCGGTTGTCTCGCATCAACCACTTTCCAGAAAGCGACATTACTGACAGTATTGTATTCAACCGTTCCTTTGAGGAATCTCCCTGGCCGCCTACACGCCAGCAGATTCGCCAAGACAAGCGCCGGTATCACCAGCTATTTCTCGATGCGGATCTAAACCAGCTCCTGATCACCGAGTATTGGCACCGAGCGGGGCTGGAAGTGCGATCGGAATGGTATCCCTGGAACCACACCCAGACCATGCGGCGCATTGCGGAAGAGCGTGTAGATGGAACCAACACACCGACCCGGAATCGGGTGCACGAGCACTATCCCAACTCGTACTGCCCAACGGAAGTACGCATTGGTGCTGCTGATGCGAATGCTGTTGTCTCGGATGAACAAATCGATGCTGAAATGGATGCCGACATGGATGCAAGCAATCAAGACGCTATGGAGAGCGGGTCTTTGGGCGACACTGCACAAGAGTCGGACATGGAGAGCATGAATCGTATGGAAACCGAGTTGACACAGATCGATCTGAGTCAACCACTGGAGTTTGAAGGCGATCTGTTTGGTACGGAACCTGCTGCGCATGCTTCGAGCCAATTCAATGCAGGTCCTTTTGGGGACTATTTACGGCGTGGACGCAAACGTTACCGCGAAAGTCTGTAAGAACGCATTTTTTAGAAAAAACAAAACAAGCACACTTTTTTTTACATGTTTCCTTACAAAAACAATTAGACTTTTCTTTTTTTCCCCATCATTCACATCTGTCGGCTTTTTTCTATGTTTTTTTGCGTGGTTATGTATGCGATGCTTTGGGCGGACGGTGTCGGTGATGGCGACGATGCGGTGGTTGTGGTTGGTGCTGGTGTTGCGGTTGCTGTGGTGTCGCTGGACGTTGGTCTGGTTCATAGTCGACCACGCGCGGTAGTCCGTGCAGCAAGGTCGATACCGGCCGTGAAGGCAACGGTTTGGTTTCGCGACCAGGCTCCGAGCTCCGCTCAAGATACGAGTGTTGGCCAACATCATCAGTGTCTGGATCGCCAATCTTGAGGTGCATGCCGCCTTCGATCAGGATTCCCAAGAGGTTGCGGAGCGTGGTGAGGAAATCCGCTGTCTTTTCCACGGTACGGGCGGTTTCGGCCTCGTCCAAGACGGAATCGACACGCGCCATCAGTGCCGATCCGTGTTCAATCAGACGCTGTGCATTGGGTTTGGCGAGTAGGGCAGTCGCATTGGCGAGGATACCGGGCATCAGGGCCATGACACGCTTTGTGCCTGGATCGTCGAGGATGCCCGCAAATGCTCGAATCAGATGATCGCCGGACTGGACCGTGCCGGCCTGGTTGATGGCACGCAGGATTGCCGCTGCGTTGTGACCCACATCGGCCATGTGTTGCCCAGTCACGTGCCAATCGATGCCTTCCATGACCTGGACCAAGCTGGCCGCTGCCGGGCTCTCCAACAACTCTTTGGTGGTGTGGACCAGCTGGGCTGCCAGGGCCGAAGCCTCGGCCGGTCCGCCGGAGCGGTACCAGACAACCAGATCGCGCATGCCCGTGCCTACCTTGTGGGTCACGTCGCCAATTTCCTTGAGCATGGCCCGCAGCTGTTCGCGACTCAGGAACGGGTGCTCTGGATCCGAGGCCGAAAGGGCCGCGAGTTGTTGTCGCAGTTCCACCACCAGGGCGTCCATCACGGGCAAGAGGCCACCTTCCAAATGCGCCACAAAATCGAGTGTTTGAGCCGCGACGTTTTGGGCCTGTGGGTGTGTCACGGTCGCGTCCACGGCTTGTAAGATATGCACCGTCTCTGGCCCCGTGATGATTTGGTCCACGTGGTCGCCGAGCTGGGACACGACCTCAAACAACCGTGCCCGGTCCATCTGTTCGCTGAGTCGAATCGCGGCACGGACACCACGCACGATGGTCTGGATCGCATTGTCGGTGATTAGTCCTTCTTCTTCCGGTCCCCGGTCCTTGAGCCAGTCGTGCCATCCACCCGACGACGACGACTTGTCTCGATTCCTGTCCCGGTTCTCCTCCTCGGACTCATCGAGACCTCGCTCGCCAATCGCACGACGCATGACTTTGCTAAAATCATTGACGTTTCGTGCTAGGTTCTCCACACTCTCGACGCGCGTCGCCAAATGATACACGGTGCTGCGATGCGAGCTGATCTCAAACACCACAATCAAGATCACAATCACGACCACCGCGAGTAGGGCTACTTGAATAAACTGTAGAATTTCGGCACAACCAATCTGAAAATTGGCAGCCCCAGAAAAGGGCCTTCGCCATCGCTTGTTTCCGATGATGCCACCAGCACCACCGCTCTCGTCCTCGTACGGAGCGCCCGACAGCAAGCCGCCACCATAGGGATCGCGAGGCTGCCGTTGTTCCGCACCACTGCTCACAAAGGTCGAGTCGCCAGGTTCTAGCGATACGCTAGTCATGCGACGGTATGCCGACCGGTCGGTTTTTCCAATCAAACTGTCCATGCAAACCAATGCACAAAAAAACGGTCGGGCACGTCAGAAATGGCAACAAGTTCTTTTTGGTTTTTTATGTGTCAGACTCAAGCTGTTACTCAAGTTTCGACAGCAAAGGATAGGTGGGGAATTTTGACTGGTGCTTCCTTTTTTTTTCGCTTTTCCGGCCCGAAATACCAGTCTGCCCAGCTATACAACACCTTGAGAGAAAGAGCCTGGGAGTAACTACACAAAGAAAAAGCAATGTATCAGGTTATGCGATCGACCGTTGCATGTAGCAGGGTGACCGCAGCACCCCTACCGCCAACGACGCGCCGGTCGCGGGTCTCCACCGGACTCACAGCGATCCAGGTGGACAATATCATCCATGGACGCGTGCACGCACAACAAGGAGCGGGGCTCAACAATCCATCCTCGCGTGACAATGCCTCGGTGATCCCGATTCGGAGTGCAGAGACGCAAGGTGCCTCCGCGGTGGTGGCGCCCACATGGCTTCGCGAGTTGGAATCGTACAACAATCAATCGATCGAATCATACGCCACGATTCTGGGGCGTATGTAAACAAGAACAAAAAAACAAAAAACAGAGGAAGAAGTGACAATACAACTTTTTTCGGTGGTGTATCATAGCATACAATTCTTTATTTTGTACAAAAAGACCTCTACTGTGCTTCTTGTTACTTACATTCGTCAGGCAGAGGCTCGCCATCCAATTCTTTGTCCCATGAATCGCAAATTCGTTTTATACACTCTTTAGGTAAAGGACCATCACCCAATGTATTGCACGTAAGGTGCCAGCTGATTTCTTCTTCTGTGATAGGGCGGGGTGGTTTCGTCATACACCAGCCTGGACGATCTCGTATGAGTTCGCAGTATTCTTGATCTGGATTACAAGTGTCGCAACGAGTGCGAAATTGAACAACGTTCCAATCTGCTCGCAGTCGTCGACATTCGATTCCTGTTGTGATAAATCCGGGCTCAAAGGTCTTTTCACAGTCATTATTCCAAAAAAACGGCGAGTCGTCTGGAGAGGAAAAAATGTTTATGTGACCGTCATCGTCTGCAATCAAACATTTTGGGTGTTTTTCGCACTCTGCTAGTCGATATTGCCAGTTTTTCCGGTCGACGCGTTGTTTTGCTGTTCGATAAGCTTCAAAGATTTCCTTTAGTGAAGGCAATGTCAAACCCGAACTCAGCACCAGAATGTCTTCAAACAAATCCTGAAGCAGATTCGTATCTTCTTTGTTGTTCGATGGTTCTTCCGATGCTACGACACCAGCCGCGAGCATCGTGCCGAAAAGCACGAATAACAAAGCAAAGTGTCGCACAACATAACCAAAGACTGTTCCGTCGTTGTTGGTGTTGTTTGTGATGAACATGATATGTTGTTTTTCAGTTTTTTTTCTTCAAAAAAAATTCCGTACTTTGTCTGTACAAATCCCCCAGCGCTGTTTTTGTCTTGTCGGGAAACCGGGGAGGAGAAGGCAGTGGTGCAATTCAGGTCGCATTGCAGTTACAGGCATAGCAAAACACACGATACCGCGTCTGTGGTGTGACAATGGCGTTTCCCCACCACACGACAGGGATCAGGCGTTGTTGTTGTCGTTCACGAGATTCTGATGTCGTTGTGTCGGACTGGTCGGACTGGTCCGACTGTCGGGTATAGGATGGTACGCGCAAGTCGCAGGCAGTAGTTGGGCATGACAGGTACGGCCATTCCAGACAGGCAAAGTATCGCCCGGCACGGTCGAGGGCGTACGACAAGACCAGGCGGATCGCGGTGGTGTCCCTACGGTCCGAGGTTGATGGGCGAGCATGGGTCGATTTGCTTAGGTGTAGGTACACGAGGCGGTGAGCCATTTCTTGTTCGAGTTTGTGCATCAGGGTCGCAATTGTAAAGTGTCCGCGAGGAAGGGCCGCTGCGGCAGAGAGTTGTTGAAATCGCTGGTTGCGTGCGGTGCGCCGCAAGTTGCGTAGGATACGTCCGAGTCGGTGTGGAAAGTTGTAGTAGGCAGGGCACTGTGACTCGATCACGGACCGTTGTGGGTGTGTCAGGTCTTTGCCACGCGCAAGGTTTTGCCCCTTGGCCGTTGCTGGACCCAACACCGCAGAGTTGGTGGACCAAATGATCGCAGGTGCTGCATGGTCGCACCCATACCCACCCCCGGGTCCAGTCGAGTCGCGCAGGTTTTCAGACAGAAAGGGAGGTACGTACCAGCATCCATCGAATGCGGTTCGCTGCGGACTCCCGGTTGTCTGTGGTTTTGTAATGTGTGTGACGTTTCCAGAGGTTCCAGGAGGCAATTTGGCGTGGGGTGGAATACGCCCGAGTCGTGCCAGCGCGACCACGTCGTCGAGTTTCCATAACACGGTCGGGGGTCGATGGACATGGCTTGCGCGCGTTTGTCCCACCAACCCATGTTCGTGGGCATGAATGGTGGAGGCAAACGCGGTGCGTTCATCGATGGTGGCTGCGGATGAGTTTCGCACAAACCAAACGTTGTTGTTGTTGTTGTTGTTGTTGTTGCTATGGTTGGTGGTGCGGTGATGGTGTTTGTTGTTTCGATGGGTGGGAGCGTCCATGGGAATGTGTATAGAAAAAAAATCGGTTCCAATCGGTTCCAATCGGAATCAATTGGAATCAATCAATTCTGATTGGTTTGAAAAAAATTTGAGTTTTTGAAAATCGAATCAGAAAAAAAAACAAAAAGTGGATGGATCGTCCAAAAAAGATAAAAGTGGGGTATATAAACAACAACAACCGAAACAACAACAACGTCAACATGGTATGGAAAGAAAATTTTATATGTAAATATCGGGAATCCAACGCGGAAAATTGGTCCAACAACAACAACAACAACAGCAACAACAATCCACACCAGATTCGGTGCAGATCCACAAACACAGCCCATTGCCAGACTTTGGCAGTTCAGCAGCAGCAGCAGCAGCATCAAAAACGAATGCTATTGGCCACCTTGTTGTGGGGAAATACGGACCCTGAACGCATCCTTGCCTTTCTGTTTCGACAAGGCAATACCCTGGCCCTGTATGATATTCGACCACCGAGTCGGCTAAAACAGTGCCCGACCCATCAAACACACACCAACCGATGCTTTCAAAACGGCCGTGTTTGCTACATGTTGTTTGGGATACCTGGTCAACAGGTGATTTGGTGCCTGGTGCGGTTTGGTACACAACCGTCGGTCGGTGACCTGATGCGATCGGCGTGCCTAGCAACCATGATCTCACGCAAACTCGGTCGCCAGGTCCGGTGGAGATTCATGCCGATCTTGTTTCCAAGAACACCCCCCGGTGAATCCACGGTTCCAACGATTCCTATGGTCCCCACACAGCACGTGTCTTCACCAACTCATACGAGTTCAGATACGTACAACAACGACAACGATAACAATCATCAAGGCCAGGTATCGCATGAACCGGCGCGATGACCGCCTACACGTCCAACGTCCCGATACCGCAAAAAAAAGCGAGGCCGGGGAGTCGCGAAAACAGTCACAGATCATGTAAAAAACACGGCACCCTCACCCTTTTCAGGGCCTATTCGCATCTCTGTACAGCAAAAAATAAAATAAAAAACACGCTTTGTGCATCTCAAAAAAACACGCGGTGTCACAATCACAACAACAACGGCCGGCAAAAAAAACGAGAAAGATCAAATTGTCACACCATGCGGATTCCAAAAATGTCCACGCTGGTCACCTGGAGCGGCTACTTGACCGCCGCGATTTATCTCTTGTTTTTCATTGCCGATTGTATCATTCATTTCCTGCAGGGATACACCACGGGGACACACGAGCGTGGCAAGATCATGGCCGCACAACACGACTGCGAGTTTGCCAACCTTCGCTCCGAGATGTTTGCAGCCAACTGCGCCCAAATCCTATCCACGCCACTTCCGGTACCGTGGCACACGGCAGTCCACTACACCGCGCGTCACCTGGCGCTCAAAATGACATCGGCGCTGCAATGCGCACTCCTGCTCTTGGTGGTGGGCGCATTTGTGTTTTGGGTGACTACGAAATGGCTCGATCCTCGCCAAGGACTGGCTTGGCTCAAAAACGGTTTCCATTACAAACACGACTACAGACAGGACCATCAACACGACAACGGTGAAATAACCACCGCTACCACAACGTCGTCGTCCATGCCCCGGTCGGTGGTATACCAGTTCCCGTCCCAAGCTCATCGAACGCCTCGACACCGAAGGTACCGTGGACGATAACGCGCTTTCTGTAGTCCATGAGGAAAACATAGCCGTGTGTATAGAAATAAAAAAGATCGTGTATTGTTTTGCTTGTGAGGAAAAAATGAAAATGTGTCTGCAAAAATCAAATGGAAAAAACGGGGTCGTGCAGAACCCAGAGCTTTTTGTTGTTGGTGTTTTTTGCGATGCTGAGGGGGACATCATAGGCGGCACCGAGTGTGGTGGAAACGCAGAAAAAGTGGAGACGCGAGTGGCAAAGCAAAAAAAGAAAAGGCTGGCAATGGTGTTTGGTGCTGATACGGAAAGGGGGGGGTGGAACGACATCTACGCGACATCGTAGCCAGAGGGCGGATCTGGGAACACGGCGGTGTTGGCATCCCAGACATCGCGACAACCAGGATGACTACCACCTCTGCGATGCCCCTGTGCTGGCTGGCGTTTGGTACGGTTCCAGTTTAAGCTTTCCATGGTCCATGTATAGTCTGGCAACTGTGCTGCCGAGCCGGCATAGGAATCGGCACGTTGACGGGTGCGGATCGCCCCTTCGCTGAGGTGCCAGACACGCTCGTATACAGCCGCATCTGGGAAGCAGTAACTGCCAGGAGAACCACCATTCACACCGTCTACATTCACCCCACCGATTGGTTCGTATCGATTGATAGTATGTCCCATGGGTACCACCATGGCAATGATGTCGGGTCGACCGTTTTGCATATCAAATTGTCCAGGGTCGCTATAGAGGCGGCAACCTCCACCGGCAATGTAACGTCGTGCCATTCGGCTCGGCAGGATCGCAATGTGGTCGGGTAGTTTGACCACGCTAGTGTGTCGCAACGAAAACGTGAGCTTGCGGGTTTGGTGGTCTGCGTCGACACCATAGTCGAGCAAAGCTCCCGCCATGATATTGGCACCCGTGTCCAGACCGGGTTTCATGACCAGTACGCTGTACATATCGTTTTCAACCACAGGTCGGATCAGCAAAATGTCGTGGGGGACCAAAATGTTGGATCGTAGCATGCGATCATAGTGTTCCATCAATTCACACGGTGCAGTCAAGTACACCAGCGTGCATACACGCACCAGTGGATCGTCGATTGCATCCGCCTCGTTCCAGGCATTTTGTGCATTGGCGGATCGCAGCGGATTGAACTGTTCATCACCAACTTGCGTACGGAGTCCGCGCATATCACCAGTCTCGCTGTCAAAGATACCGGGTTGGTCTTGGAGTGGCCGAGCGCCAATGATGGTTTCACCCGCCGCAACGTCTCCCAATCCGGCGTTTCTTCGGAATGTGGGTGTGATACCGTTGGCGCCGGTAGTGATG
>OBIC01000042.1_pt1 | contig 74147 bp, 71 predicted proteins | sample 1519831 | NCBI WGS metagenome assembly OBIC01 (sample SAMN03019805, study PRJEB22545) | beach sand metagenome | biome: beach; feature: sea beach; material: beach sand | place: USA: Municipal Pensacola Beach, FL | collected 2010-10-20 | depth 40-45 cm m
GAGCTGGCCATTGGTTCGGTGGTCTCGGCGGTCATGGGATCGTCTCCTGTTCGGCGTGGGCCGCGCCTCTCGCGGCCTTCCCGAGCGACGGAAAAGCGGGAGCTGGCCGGGACTGCACCGCCGGTCACGGCGGCCGGAGCAAAAAGTGGAGGACGGCGGAGGCGGCGCTCTTTTGTTTCGCGATGCAAAGCCGGGCCTTTACGCCCGGCGGCGGAAAAGAGTGTCGCCGCAGCCGTTGCCGGCCCGGTCAGTCTCCGCTCCGTCTCGCTCCTCTCGGAAGGCCGAAGGCGAGGCTCTCGAATTAGGAGGTGATCTGACGATGGCGACCAGACCAGTGACGGGCCTGCTCAGCCGCTCAGTGTTCGTCGGAAAGCAACCGCGATAGATCGGGCTCGGTCAGTTGCTGACCCAGATGCGTCCTTAGGTCGTCCCGTCCGAGCTTGCGGAGGTCTTCGTTGAAGTCGCCGCCAAGAGAAATAAGCCGGATCGTTTCGATACCGACGGCTCCTGCGCGTTTGATCAGATTGGCGGTGGCCATGTCGCCTGCTTCGTCGGCGTCGGCAGCGATGTAGAGACGCTGAAGCCCGGTCGGCAGGATCAGCGCGGCGAGATGATTGGCCGATAACGCGGATATGACGGGCATGTTGGGCAACGCCATGCGCACGGAGAGCGTGCTTTCCAGCCCCTCGCCAGCAGCGAGGATGTCGGTCACGGTTCCGATCCGCACGCCATGGCCGAGCAGGTTCCCCATCGCCTTGCGTGATGGATCGAGGGGCGCCTTGCGAGCCGTCGCCGGATCGAGCCATGTGCGGTGAACGCCGGTGAGATTGCCGTTCACGTCCGTGACCTTGGCGAGCAATGCAGGCCAGGTCTCCGGCGGGGTGTCTTTGGGCTGACCTTCTCGCCAATAGTAGCAGCACGGATGAAATCGCAGCGCTGGCGCATCGCCAAGCCCGGAAAGACCGCGCCCATGCAGATAGCGCTCGGCAAGCGTTCTACCGACAGGTCTTCCCATGGCGAAGAGGCGCCGTGCGGCCTCCGGCGATCCGGTGGGTGCGACCACTCGTTCGCGAGTTGGCGGTTCAGGTCGTGGGAGGCTCAGGAAGATCCTCGCCTCATCAAGCGTCTCGCCGAAGGTGCGAAGTTGCCGGGCGCCTGCAATGAGATCTAGCAGGTCACCATGTTCGCCTGTGGCGGCGTCTGTCCATTTGCCGGCAGCGCCAGGACCGTGGGTTGGTCCAGTGAGGCGAACGTAAAGACTGCGACCGGACGTGTTCTCGATGTCGCCGACGATCCAGTATCGGCCCTGCTTGCGGCCGTTCGAGAGGTAATGGCGGCAGACGGCCTCCGCCTCGCGGCCGAGCCGCTGCGCGATGTCGGATGCAGCGCTGTTCATTTGCGCCTCCATGCTGAGAGCAAAAAAGAAGGAGCCCGCCACAGTGGGCGGGCTCCAGGGGCGGCTGCGGGAGCCGTTGGGGGCTTGGCTCCCGGTCACTCGGCCGCAGTGGCGAAGGCGTTACCGGTGACAGGTTCATCATCGGTGATGACGGCGGAATCGCCCATGGCCGGTTCGCCGCCGTTATCCGCCGATTGCGCTTCGCTTTCAGGGAGAGCCGGCATGCGCAGGACTTCGGGCAACCAACCGGTTCCTTCGAGAAGCTCTTCGGCCGCCGCGACCATGTCCGGTTTCTTGAGGCCGGCGATGCGGTCTGATGCTTCCGCGCCCTTCGCCTCGCGCACGGCCTCCAGAATGCGGGCCTTGGTGACGCGAGCGAGATAGCTCTCGCCCGTCGGCGCCCAGCCCGTCGCCGCCATGTCGAGCCCGAGCGTCGCCGCCAGCACATCGGCATGGGCGAGCGCCCGCGGACGGCGGTTGTACGGTTCCTGGACGGCGTTGACGGTCATGGCGACGCAATGTGCGAACAGCGCCTCGCGGCTGTCGTTGTCGAACCCGACCAGTGCCTCCCACAGATCCTCAGGCGCTTTCGGCAGCGCCCCTAGCCAGCTCGTCGTGCGATCGTCGATGCTGAGCGCATAGGCCGTGTCGCCGAGACCCGGCGCCTGAGCGCCGAAACCGGCGCTGTGCGGCGTGATCTCGACGCAGCTATCCAGCGGATAGTGATAGAAGAGCCGCAGCGTCATCGCGTGCAGGGCGGCGAGGAACGCCGTCTGCGGGTCGTTGGCGAGTGCGTCGCGAAGGGCGAGCGTGCGATGCGCTGTCAACTCCATGACGAGGCGGTCGGAGAGCGGCTTCAGGCCATCGTCTTCCTCTTCCGCCTCTTCGCTGGCGTCGGGGGTCGTAACTTCGTCGACGTCCTCGTCGTTGGAGGCGGTAATCCCGTCGACCTCATCCTGCCCATCGGATTCGACCGAAGGTTCATCCTCGGGGCGGACATAGCCACGTTCGGCGCGCAGGCGGCCGTCTTGACCGATGCTGACGAAGACGCCGGCCATGGCGATTTCATCCGGCTCGAAGCGGACGGGCCGCTCCTGCAAGGCTTCCATCGCCGTTTCGATCTCGCCGAGCCGGGTGTCGATCTCTTCCGGGAACTCCTCGGCGTCGGCGTACTCGTCTTCGAGCTTGACGTATTCAGCCTTCAGCGCGTGGAAGCTCGCGATCTCGTCCTCGCTCATCAGCTCGGTCTCGCCGATGATCCGGCGCAGACCGTAGGTATGGCCGTAGGGAAAGTCCGTGCCGATCTCGATCCATTTCCAGCCCTCGGCGCGGATCGCTTCCGCATGGGTTTCGAGCTTTTCATCGACGAGTTTCGCAAGCAGGCCAGCGTCATGGAGCCATCCGCCGTCGTCGGATTGGAAGAGATCGCGAAGGATGGCGCCGCCGGCCACCTCATAGGCGTCGAGCCCGACGAACTGCGCCCGCCGGTCGGAGGCGCGCACGGCGCCTTCGGTCAGCATGCGGCGGATTTCATAGGGCTGTTTCGCGTAAGTCCGTTTGATCGACTCCCAGACCTGTTCCTGGCGCTCATGGTCGGGATTGACCGTGAAGGCCATGAGTTGGTCGAGGGTCAGTTCCTCCTCGGCATAGGCGTGGAGAAGCGATGGCGCGATAGCGGCGAGCTTGAGCCGCTGCTTGACGACGTTCGCCGAGACGAAGAAGGCCGCCGCGATCTCTTCCTCGCTCTTGCCTTTCTCGCGCATCGCCTGGAAGGCGCGGAACTGGTCGAGCGGATGAAGCGGCGCACGCTGAACATTCTCGGCGAGACTGTCTTCTTCGGCGAGGCCGTCCGTGCGCACGATGCAGGGCACGGGCGCCGTGCGGTTCAGACGCTTCTGCTTGACCAGCAGTTCGAGCGCCCGGTAGCGGCGTCCGCCGGCCGGGATCTCGAACATGCCGGTTTCAGCGCCGTCCTCATCCAGCACCGGCCGGACGGTGATCGAGGACAGAAGCGTGCGCCGGGCGATGTCCTCGGCGAGCTCGTCGATCGAGACGCCGGCCTTGATGCGCCGAACATTGGACTGGCTCAGCACCAGCTTGTTGAAGGGGATGTCGCGCGAGGCGCTGAGGGTGATTTTCTGAGACTTGGTCATGTCAGTTCTCCGCGACGGGCTGGCCAAAAGCCTCTCTCTCGACCTCCAAACCCGTCACGAAGTACTCGGCCCGCCTCTTCCTCTTGAGGAAGCGACGGACCGGAGAGGCGGAGCGCCGGTTGAAGCTACGGTGCGCGCTCCAGCAGCTTCTTCGCCTTGCCCTCCATGTCGAGCCGGGCGTCCTGCTGCGGTTTCGACCGGGCGACGGCGGTGATACCCTGCACGAAGTCGAACACGGACTCGGGCGGCCGGCCTTCCTCGGCGAGGACTGTCTCGACGATCCTGGCCGTCTCCGCCTTGGAGAAGCCCCGTTGGCGGAGGAAGTCGGTGCGGTCATCGTCGCTGCGCGCGACGATCCGCTCGCGCGCAGCTCGAATGCCTTCGACGAAGGGTCGCGGCGAGGAGTCAGCGAAGCGGGTCAGAGCCGGCGTCGCCTCGTGCGCGAAGCGATTGGCGGCGTATTTGGAATGCCGGATGCTGATTTCCTGGAAGTCCTCAACGCCCCAGAGATTGCGGTTCTGGCAGACGGCGCGCAGATAGAAACTGGCGATGCCGAGCGTCTTCGCGCCGACTTCAGAATTCCAGCAATAGAAGCCCCGGAAATAGAGATCGGGAGATCCGTCGGACAGCTTGCCCGCCTCGATCGGGTTCATGTCGTCGACCAGGAAGAGGAAGACGTCTCGGTCGGAGGCGTAGAGCGTGGTCGTGTCCTTGGTGATGTCGACCATCGGATTGTAGACGCCGCTCGACCAGTCGAGCGTGCCGGGCACTTTCCAGCGCGTATCGCCAGTTCCGTTCCCCGCGATCTTCTGTACGGCCGCTACAAGTTCGTGGTCGTAGATGCGGCCATAATCCGGGCCGGTGACGGCGCGTAGTTCCGTGCGCCCGTCTTCGGTTTCCAGCGTCTTGATCTGCTCGGCTCGGTGCGAGGTGAGCCCGTATTGCAGGTTGATGCCCGCAAGCGGCGCCGGGAGCTGGCGCAGATAGGCCGCCGGCGCGCTGACTAGGCTGGCGAGCTGGCCGAAGCTCCAATGGGTCGGCGCGACCGGCGCCTCGGCGTCGGGCAGGATGAGCGCCAGGTTTTCCGGATCGTCGCGATGGGCTTCAACGCGGATCGCCGCGCTCTCGACCGTCAGCGTGCGGCTGCGCTCGGCGCGGCCTTTCACCGACGCGTAGAGCTCCGACAGGGACAGATAGCGTTCGTCATCCGGCCGCGAAAACCATTCCGAGGAAACGCGGCCGATCCGCTCTCCGCGCGAGATATCAACTTTGTAGCCGCCGCTCGCGTCGCGTCGGCCGTCCAGGGTTTCAAGGTTCGTCATGGGTCAATCTCCGTGGGCGGGCCGGCCGGGAGCCTCTCTCTCGACCTCCAAACCCGTCACGGCGAAAGCCGCCGAACTCTCACTCTCTCTTGCACCGGCGAAAGCAAAGAATCTCAGCCTTGCGACACCGCCCCAACAAGAAGGTCGTTGGCAATATGTTGGCGTCCAGACGGCATATTTGCATCGATATTTGGCGCAAATTTCTCCAAAATATTTGGAAATATGTCATGAAATTCATGGAATCTATTGACTCAAAGAGATGTAGAAACTACCTGAATTTCAGCGAAGGATGCAGAAGGCGGTGATAGATTGATGTCTGAAGACAGCGAGAAACGGGAGAAGTTTGTTCGGCTGGCCGAGGGGCGGACTCAGTCTGCGCTCGACGCCATTCGGAAACTTGGCAATCTCTCGAACCGCCGGGCTTACGAATACAACGATGCTGACGTGAAGAAGATCATCAAAGCGCTCCGAGATGCGACAGGCGAGATAGAGCGAAAGTTCGGATCGACTTCGGGCGATGGCGCAGACAAGTTCAAGCTGTAGGGGGCGCAATCCATGAAGGCTGAACCACTTAACATTCGCGACAAGCGATTTCTCATAAACCGGCTGATCGAACAGGCGCCCGTGAGCACGCTGGTTCGCGAGTTCTTCAAGAATGCCGACGAAAGCGCTGTTCTGGCGGAAGCGGGGAATCGTCGTATCGAAATCTACCCCACGACGATCGATGGCGTACGCAAGCTGACCTTCTGGAACACGGGCGTGGGCATGGACGATAGAGAGTTGAAGCAAGCGACCGATCTATCGTCTTCGATCAACAAAGAGATGGCGCTTGATGGCAATTTCGGGATTGGGGCGAAGGTCTCAGGTCTCACCATGTCGCGCGAAGGGATACGCTATCGGTCGTGCAAGAGTGGCATCGTCAACGAAGTCACCATCGGCTTCGATGCTGACGAAGGCACCTATGTCCGCTTTCCTGTCGAATTGCCTGACGGCAGCTCCGACACTGTCTATGACGTTACCGACGTGGCCCGTGAAGCGGGACAGGACACCGCGTTCGACTGGACGGAAGTCGTCCTGCTCGGTCAAAGCGAAGATCACGACACCGTAGCCGAGCCGCTGGGCAAAGGGAAAAGTCTGGACCGAAGCTTCATTCCGTCGGCGATCTTCCGGCGTTTTGCGCGTTTTGGAGAGGGAGTCGAAGTTCGCGTCGATGTTGCCATGACCAAAGGCGGCGGCAAAGGCGAGACAGGTCGTACGCGTCGATTGAAAACGCTGGAAGATGTGGTCGAAGAGTTGCCCAACCATGAAAGGGTCGAAGCGCCCGGCGGGGAGGTCACTGTACACTATATCCACGACCCCAAGCATGAGCGGCACAGCCATTCGCTAAGTGCGCTCGCCAATCCGGCAACGAGTTCCACGACATTTTGCGCGCTGGTGCATAAAGGTGAGCGCTATGACATCAAGTCGAAGAAGGCTTGGTCGGCGGCAGCCCCGAACTTCGGTATTCCCTTCGGCTCGAAGGTCCTCACCATCGAAATCGAGCTTGCTGACAATGTCGCCATGCCAAATCAGTATCGTGATGGACTGACCTGGCCCGATGACCGGTCGCCGATGGTCGCTGAGGACTTCGACGCCTATGTGCGCGAACTCATGCCCGAATGGGTCAGGGAGGTCATTCGTTCCGAGTCACCATCCTCCGACGACAATCTGGATGATCTCCAAACCGACCTTCAGAAACTCCTCGATGAGTTCCGTGTCCCCACGGCGACCCTTAGTCCCTCTCGTCGTCCGATGGCATCCCCGACGGAGGATACTGCTGAGGGCACCGATACGTCCGATCCCGTCGATCTCGATACGGATTTCCCGGAAACGGGCGACGAGCCCGATGAGAATGGGGACAAGCGCGACCCGAACAAGAGCCAACGCGCCAAACACAAGAAGGTGCGCAAGGCGCCAGAGGGGTCAAAGCTTTCACGTTCTGCCCAATCGTTGGAGCGCGTGCCGGAGATCAAGATCCTCACCGATCCCGAAGAGATCGCCGAGAAGAATTTGAAAGGCCGTGCGGGGCGCTTTTACAAGGATGCCCAAACGCTGTTCGTGAACGGCTTGTATTCCGTCGTGGAGCGTATGGCTGTCGAACTTGATGCGGAACTTCGCACGTCCGGCGAGCCGGAAGTAGTGCGTACTGCGATACTTAGGGCTTCTCGCAAATTCATGGCCTTCCGAGTTGGGAAGGCGACCTGCTACGCTATCAGCAAACGCCTCTCTGACGACTGGTCGAGCGACGATCTTGACCGCGCGACCTCGCCGGAGTCGCTGTCTCTTGCTGCAGATGACTACAAGCAGAGCATTTCTCAGGCCAAGCGCTATGCGAAGGAACTGATCAAGACGGCGGACGTCCCGGAAGAAAACGTGGCCTGAATGCGATCTTGCCTGGAAACCCAATTGTCATGATCTGATGTGCGTCCATTCTGGAACGTGCATGTGTTAGTGGCATGTCGAATCCGTCGGATGCAGATGGGGCGGATTCTACCCGTCAGAGAGAAACTCCCTTCCTTGCTGTCGGGATCAGAGCCCAAAGGTCGACTTCAATGTGTTGTCTTTCCTTTCACCGCTCCGCGCGATACAAAACCTCACACTATAAATGCTGAAGTGTGAGAATATATATCGATGCCCCAGACTCGCTCCCAACGCGAGATAGTCCGCGATCTCCTAGCGGCGCGTGGGATTCTACGCCTTGCGGAACTTAGGGACGCCGGTGTCACCGCCGCAACCGTCAGCCGCATGGAGAAGGACGGCGAGGTTATCCGCCTGGCGCGCGGGCTCTACCAGCTCCCTGACGCAGAGCTCGACGCAAACCACAGCCTTGCCGAAGCGGCCAAGCGTTTACCCAAGGGCGTGATCTGCCTCGTCTCGGCGCTCGCCTTTCATGGCCTCGCGGATCAGCTTCCCAAGAAGGTGTGGATGGCGATTGGCCGGAATGACTGGACGCCGAAGCCAAGCGACATGCAGATCCGTGTGCTGCGCTTCTCGGACGATCTGCTCATCGAAAGCGTCGAAACCCATGTGATCGAAGGCGTATCGGTAAAGGTGTTCGGCGTGGCGAAGACCGTCGCGGACTGCTTCCGCCATCGCGGCAAGATCAGTCTCGCCGTCGCGCTCGAGGGTCTCCAAGAGGCTCTGCGCCAACGCAAATCCACGCCGGCCGAGATCGCTAGGGCAGCGGACACAGGCGGGGTCGGCACTGTGATCCGCCCTTATCTGGAGGCACTGACCACCAATGGCTAAGGCTGGCGGATATGTCTTGCGTCTGACCCATGAGCGGCGCGATGTCTTTCATCATGCCGTGGATGAGTATGGCCGTTTCGCGGAAGCGGTGCCGTTGTTCGGCCACAGTCGCAATGCGCCTCTAGTCTGTTTCATTGTCGATCCGTCTGGCCGTGTCACGCATATCGGGCGGGGACGACGGGGGGTGAACGCGGGAACGCAGCAAAGCAGACTCAACATTGAGGAAATCCATTCGGTCGATGATGTTGTCTCCACTCAACGCATTATCGACGGCGTGCCAAATCGCAATCGGAAGGCCGTCGAACAGAGATTCCTTAGTGGCGGCTTGCTTTCGCCAAAGGCGTTCCAGGAAGCGATCGATGTTTTTGTCGGGCTCGCGCCAGGGGCTCGTAGCTTGGTCGATCGTTTCACAACATCGATCCGCCAGCGTCTTGAGCGGCTGAGCGAGCGGGCGCGAGATAGTCTTGCCTATCAGAAGGAAGCTCTGGCCGTTGCCCTGAGCCTCGCCGGGATCGACCGTGCGCCACTGGCTCAGTGGTCGTTAGAGGATGAGGCCCCCGGGTCATTCTTGGACGGGTTGCCAGAGGTTCGCATGCGCGAGGATCCGATGGTTATCCAAGATATGCGGCAGGTGCCGGGCTACGATTACCTCCGAGAGATTCCCAATGCTGCCGCTGCCGTTTTCGCTGACGGTGACGACCGCCTTACCGTAATAATGGCCAATCGGCAGCCGCTCGAGGAGCAGACCGGGACTGATCTGATCTACTACAATGAACGGTTCAGGGCGTTCGTCATGGTTCAATACAAGGCCATGGAGGCGGATGACGATTTAGGTGCGATCTTTCGGTTCCCTGAGGCAAAACTCACCGATGAACTCCATCGAATGGACAGGTTTCTCAAGGAGTTGTCCAAGGTAAAAGCCGCCTCGGCACTGGATGATTTTCGCTTTAGCGACAACCCGTTCTTTTTGAAGTTTTGCCCACGAATTCAGTTCGAACCCGATAGCACAGGCCTGACGAAAGGAATGTATATCCCCCATGCCTATTGGAAGCTTCTTGAAAAAGACGACCGATTTAAGGGCCCGCGGGGCGGTCGCCGTCTGGCGTACTCGAATGTGGGTCGATACTTCGACAACACCTCATTCACAATGATGGTCAAGGGCGCATGGGTGGGGACAAACATTCCGCAATCCGAACTTTTGGAAAGGTGGATGCGTGATGTCGTGGCCGCTGGCCGCTCCATCACCTTTGCGGTCAAGCCCGACGATCCGGCCCCCGATGGGGACGGTGCGTTAGTCGTGAATCCAAACTTGGATCTGGATGGCTTGGCTGTCGAACACGATGAAGAGCCCGAGCGAGTCCAAATTTCACGCGGGTGACGAAGCTAGGGATTGGCGGTAAGCGCCTGGGAGGAGAACATGGCGGTTATTCGCAAGGTTGAGATTTCGCATTTTCGATCGATCAAGTCGTTCGAATGGTATCCGTCACCTGGTCTCAATTGTCTCATCGGGTCTGGTGATGCTGGCAAGAGCACGGTTCTCGACGCTATCGACCTGTGCCTTGGTGCTCGCCGGTCCGTTCAAATCACTGATGCAGATTTTTGCCAACTCGATGTCGAGACGCCCATCTCGATCACGCTGACCTTGGGGGCGTTGTCGGATACGCTGAAAAATTTTGAGGCATATGGGGATTATCTGCGCGGCTATCAGGATCTCCTCGGAACGATCGAAGATGAACCCGGGCATGGACTCGAAACAGTTCTGTCGTTGAATCTTGAGATCGCAGGCGACTTGGAGCCACGGTGGAGGTTAAGATCGGATCGCGCAGACGCTAAGTGCGCGGAGCGAAATCTGAATTGGAAGGATCGGGTCGAGCTTGCGCCAACTCGTCTCGGTGCGACGTCTGATCACAATCTCGCATGGCGGCGCGGCTCCGTTCTCAATCGGTTGAGCGAGGAGAAGCCGGATGCGTCCCTCGCTTTATCGCAGGCAGCGCGCGATGCAAGAAAGAGCTTCGGCAATGACGCGGATGCTCAGCTTGGCGATGCGCTCACATCGGTGAAGAAGGCGGCGGATGAACTCGGCATCCCGATTGGCGAGAAGGCGCAAGCGCTCCTCGACATGCATTCTGTTTCGGTCACCGGCGGTTCGATCGCCCTGCACGACGAGCGAGGGGTTCCTCTGCGCGGTTTGGGGCTCGGTTCCACGCGCTTACTTATCGCTGGGCTCCAGCGGGAAGTCGCGGCGATGTCCTCCATTCTCTTGGTCGACGAGGTGGAGAATGGTCTTGAACCACACCGGATCATTCGGCTTCTCGGCTCGCTAGGAGCAAAGGACGAAACGCCGCCCCAACAAGTCTTCGCCACCACACATTCACCGATCGTGTTGCGGGAGCTTTCTGTGGCGCAGCTGCGGATCATGCGGCGGTCGGACGACAAACATCAAGCGCGGCCTGTCCCTACTTCGGCGCAGGGGACATTACGCCGATCACCGGAAGCTTTTCTGGCGCCATCTGTTCTGATTTGTGAGGGTGCATCCGAAGTCGGGTTTGTGCGCGGGTTTGAGCTCTTCTGTGTGGGACAGGGCCAACCTTCGATTTTCGCTCGCGGTGTTGCACTCGTTGACGGGGGTGGTGGCCATCCGGATCGATTGTATGAACGCGGCACCGAATTCGCGAAGCTCGGATATCGGACAACCGTTTTTCGAGATGCCGACATCACACCCACTGCACAGGTGGAAGCGACCTTTCATCAACTGGGCGGCGGCACGTTTACTTGGGACGCGGGCCAGTCGCTGGAAGCCGCGATCTTCAATAATGTGGGGGATGCGACACTCCTGGCGATGCTGGACTACGCGATTATCGAGCACGGGCAGGAAATGGTGGCTGCTCATATTCAGTCAGCGTCCGGTAATCAGGAGACGGTCGAAAATCTACGAGCGCTGCTCCACTCGCCCCAGCACACCATTACGCCTGCGCAGCGCGCTGTTCTCGTCACAGCATGCACCACCAAGAGCAACCCGTGGTTCAAGTCGGTGGGTCGGATGGAACATGTGGCCAGTAGAATCTTGGCTTTGAACTTCGCCGATGTACGTGAAGACTTTCGGAACCGGGTCAATGCGCTTCTTGGCTGGGCACAGGCGTAGCATGGCTGATATCGATCTGCTCAAGATTGACTGTGGTAGCGTTTCAGCGCCGGCTGGGTGCGGGAAGACACACCTCATCGCGTCGGCCCTGCAGCGGCATGACGATGCGAAGCCGGTCCTTATCCTGACACATACCAATGCAGGAGTCGCGGCGCTACGCGCTCGGCTCACGCATCTGGGTGTGTCGCAACGTGCCTATAGGATCACGACAATCGATGGCTGGGCGATGCGCCTCATCGGTACTTTTCCGCTCCGGAGCGGCCATGCCGGAGGCATTCTCGATCTGACCGATCCGAGAAACGACTACCCCGCAATCCGACAGGGAACGGTCAATATCCTAGAAGGCGGTCACCTTGGGGATGTGCTGAAAGCGACTTATGCGCGCTTGTTCGTGGATGAGTACCAGGACTGTATTGTTGAGCAGCATGCGATGGTCTCGAAGATCGCAGAAGTCCTGCCGGCCTGCGTGCTCGGTGATCCGATGCAGGCGATCTTCGGATGGGGCACTAATGTACTGGTCGATTGGGAGGCTGACGTACAATTGCGGTTCCCGCCAGCGGGCGAACTGGATACGCCTTGGCGTTGGCGGAACGTTGGTACTGAGCGCTTTGGTCGATGGCTCTTAGCCGTGAGGGCGGCGCTACAAGCCGGTCAACCGATCGATCTTCGTGAGGCTCCGCCAGAGGTGGAGGTGATTGCAGTCACCGGTGACGAAGACGTCCAGAATCAGACAAGGGCAGCCAATACGCGCGCGCCAAATGAAGGTGGAAACGTGTTGATTGTCTGCGATGCCAGAAGGCCTCCGCGGCATCGTGAGATCGCTGCACGGGCACGAGGCGCTGTTGTCGTCGAGAACGCCGATCTGACGGATTTCATTCGTTTCGCGGCATCTTTCGATATGCATGCAGCGACCGCCGCCGATGACTTGATCGATTTCGCTGGATCGACAATGACTGGTGTCGGTGCTGCACAGATGAAGCAGAGGTTGCGTGTGCTTCTCGCTGGCCGGGAACGATCTCCGCCAAATGATGCAGAGGCGGCTGCACTGGCATTTGCACGCGCGCCAAGCCCGACAGCAGCCGTGACTTTGCTGGTCGAGATTAATCGCCAGGCCGGTGTCTTCCCGTTAAGGCCAGCACTGGTGCGTTCCGCAATCCAGGCCTTTAACGGCTGCGTCGATGCAAAGGATTTTCATGAAATGGCGGTCCGAGCTCGTGAGCAATCGCGCGTCAAAGGGCGCACACTGCCACGTCGAGCGGTGGGAAGTACCTTGCTTCTCAAGGGATTGGAAGCTGACGTCGCGGTCATTATCGATACAGATCTTTTGAGTGCTCGTGACCTTTATGTTGCCATGACGCGCGGATCCCGAAAGCTTGTGATTTGCACGGCCAATCCGGTTCTCACGCCAGCTGTCTAGCGGAGGTACGAGGCCTGTTTGTCGATGTTCATGTTCCGAAGAGCGGGGTGATGTCTAGCAGGCCGCGTTATACCGAGCGCATGGGGATGCTGAGCGAGCGGCCACGTCGCAGTCTTCCGCCTCGCTCCGGAAGCGGCCTCCGAAAAGATATCCTTGGGCTTGAAGTATGAGGTGCCGCCTGCCGCAGATGAATACCGTGCGCAGACGCAAAAAAGAGGCCGGACGCTTTAGTATTTTTCGAAACTTGGATTGTAGAATCGATCAGCAAACTCACCCAAGATGGACCGAGCTTCTCGCAGAGCGCGCAGTGCGCTCGCACTCGCGATTTCTGGAAGCGGCTTTCGGTCCTGCGCAATCGTTCCAATGACGCGCAGCAAAGTGGCGAATGACTCGCGGATCAGATCCAAGGTGTTTGGCTCACACCACAGATCGCCGAACTCGCGGCGGCGAACCTCGCCATGCCAGCGTGGATTTCGCGAGAACACGAGTGTTGTCTCCATTTTGAAAGAGACGCCATGTGCGATGTTGTGGCGGATAATGAAGCCGGATCGGGCAGCCTTGCACCAAGTCTCCAACATGCTCTGCACGTCATCACCTGCTGCGTTGCCGACATGTTGTTCAAGCATTGCGATCAACTCGCTGATCGGTTTTCCGTCTGTTTTCGGTCGGATGCCTTTGGGATCAACACCATCAAGGACCCAGATGGCGCGTTCAAGGTGGTATTCGATGTTCGCGGCAAAGACGATAATCGATGCCAGCTTCGGGGCGACGACTTGATCCAGGCCCAACGCAGCTTCGAGTTGCTCGGCTCGGCCAAATGCTTGCTTCATGAGGCGCTCCCCTGCTGCTCGACTGGAGGGTCTTGGTCCGCACGAGGTGACGGCCCTTTCGTGTTGACCTCTTCTTTCGGTAGGAAGCTTGGCCAGGTGTGCGGTTGCTGATGGAGTATGAGGTGTACGACCTTTTGCTCCAGTGCGCGTTCGAGTGCGCGTCCGAAATTGGTCATGTTGCTCACGACTGCGTCGCGTCTGATCGCGTGACGCCAATTGATCGCCGCACCTTGTGGGAGGTGCCAATGCAGGAGATGTGTCAGGGCCATGTGGCCGAACATCATGCCGTCATCATCGCCGGCAACGAAGCGAAGTTCGATATGCGTGTCGCTGTGTGATTGCTCCTCTGATAGATCCCAAGTCGTGAAGAGCGTCGTCACATCTGGGTCTAGGTGCTCAGCTGGCTTGCCACCGGAGATCATGAAACCAACTTCGTCGATCCTCATTTGCCATTGTTCGGTCACCGTGCCGTCGGTTTCTTGCCGGCTGACGAGTTCTTCCTTCCTGCAGCGGATGCGCAGCCCCGCATCGGATGCGATCTTGTAAGAAACGTCTCCTGCCAGGATACCAAGCAGATTCTCCTTCATGGCGTCGCCGAATGTGATGTTGAAGTTCTTCTGGGCTTTGTTGAGGTGTTTGACTTCGAACAGCACCCAGATGCCATGAAGCTTCCAGGCGATAAGCAAGGGCATGTTGACGAGCCGGGCGTAGGCGTGGAGACGGTCGAGATAGCGCGGCGTGAAGGAGAGCTTCGGTTTCGTCTTTGATTTTACTTCTATGAGGACGGGGCCGCCATGCTCGAACTCCGCCAATAGGTCTGGAACTTGATAGAAATTACGCGAGGCCGCGGGCGCTTGATGCTGGTCAAGTTTGTGAACGAGGCGGGCTCGTCCGAGCCAGCTGCAGATGGCTGTGAACTCGTCCTCTGCTGGTAGGCCTTGGTCGAGCTGCCTGACCTTGTCCGCGATTGTCTTGGGATTCTCATCCCAACCGAGCTCGGAAAGGACCTCCTGAATCAACCGATCGCTATCGTCTGTCCCTGACATCGGCACGCCTTGGATTGTATGCTAAAGTCCGCGCCAAACGCGGAGTTATCTATATCAAGCTTGCTTGCGCTCCAATATCATATTAAGAACTCGGCTGGTAGAGCGGATTTTGAGATATGATACCTGAGCGCACCACTTCCTTGGCGGCCTATGTTGAAGAACTGGCGTCGAGTGGACGCATCAGCTTCACCCGCGAGGATGCGATGGAAGCCCTGGGGGTAAGCCATGGGGCGTTCCTCGATGCGGCCGCACGCCTCAAGAAGCGTGGTCATGTCGTCGTGCCGCGTCGAGGTTTCTACGTGATCACGCCCACGCGGTATCTGAAGTGGGGTGCACCACCGCCAAGCTGGTACATCGATGCCATGATGAAGGATGCGGAGAGGCCTTACTACGTGGCGCTTCTGAAGGCCGCAGAAGTCCATGGGGCGTCACACCAGGCAGTGATGGAGTTCCAAGTCGTAACCGATCGACAATGGAAACCCATTCGGGCCGGGCGTTCCAAGCTCGCCTTCTATTTCCGCAAAGACATAGAGAGCATTCAGCAGGGTATCGAGCAAAGAAAGACCGATACCGGTTCGATGTGCGTGTCATCACCGGCTTTGACCGCCTTGGACCTTGTGCGCTATCCACAAGCCAGCGGAGGCATCAGTCATGCGGCGGGTGTTCTCAACGAACTCACCGCCCAAATTGACCCTGAACAGTTCGACGCGTTGGCCCCGAAGTTTGAGCGGTCTGTCGTCCAGCGCCTCGGATACATTCTCGAACACCTTGGACAAGAGGAGATAGCATCCAGTTTGGAGAGGCATCTTCGTAACGGCAATGTGCCGTGGGTCGAACTCGAACCTGGAGAAGCAAACGCAATCGCCTCCAGCGACGAACGAGAACGCAGCTCACGCTGGCACGTCATTGTCCGCCGGCCAATTGAAGTCGACGAACAATGATCCCCGAGACGAACATCACCGCCTGGAGTCTGACGGCGCCTTGGGCTGAGCCGAGGCAGGTTGAGCAGGATCTGATCATCTCACGAGCGCTCGTGGAGATTTTCAATCACGATCTCCTGGGATCTGAGCTGAGGTTCCGAGGTGGTACGGCCCTCAACAAAGTGATCTTTCCGGAACCGCTACGGTATTCCGAAGACATTGATCTCGTTCGGACGACCGCAGGGCCTATCGGCCCCATTCTTGATGCTATGCGAGAGGTGCTGGAACCTTGGTTAGGGCAAGCGAACTTTGCATCAAGCCAGATTGCTCCGAAGTTACGCTTTCGTGTGCCGGCCGAGGATGATCCCGAAGCGCAGATTCGTCTGAAGGTCGAGATTAATATTTCAGAGATCGAAGCCTTCGATCCACCGGCTTCAATCCCATATGCCGTTGAGAACCCGTGGTTCACGGGAAGTACGACCATAGCATCCTTCTCCGCGGAAGAGCTTCTGGCGACGAAGCTACGTGCCTTGCTGCAACGCGATAAAGGACGCGATCTTTTCGATCTCGATCATGCGCTCAATGCGCTTCCCAATTTGGACATCGAACGGGTCGTCGCGCTTTTTGTGCGCTATCTTGATCAGCAAGGTCAGGCCATCTCCCGGGCTGAAGCAGAACAGCGGATGCTCGCGAAATTCGCGCGACCAGACCTTTTGGGAGATATCCGCGCGCTACTTACCCCTGATCGTGCTGATGCACTTGATGCTGCTGCCGGCCGGGCCGCATTTGTAAGGGTATTTGGCGAGATGGTAACGCGTTTACCAGGCCAGCGTTGGGCCAGGACCGACGAAGTAGCTCAGCAGTTGGGCCTATCGGAGATTGTTGAGGGTTCAGCTTAGCGCAGCAGATCTTCAAATCACAAGTAGAACAAGGCCCTGCCAAGCACTATTGTAAGGTAGCGGAGCCAAATCAAACCCTAGCGTAATGAGAAGTTGAAGGCAGATGAGCGGTCAAAATCTGAAACTAAACTTCGCTTCGGTGAGCTTAATTGGCGATACAGAAATTCACGTAGGGTTTCGCCCATTCGAACCGGACATTTTGAGTTCGCTTCGAAAAGAGTTTGGTGAAACGCATGTTTTTCGTACTGACAGAGAAAACGATACGATCATCGACATTCCTGTTGCGCAAGGCGCAGAGCCGTTGAGCGACAAAACGATGGAGATTGATCTTCAAGAAACGCATTGGCACTGGGCGACCCTGCTCAATGCGGCGCTAATAAGAACCTTCTCGGGAAAACGCGAGATTGCTCGTGACTTTCCCGTTGAAGTGCTTGGTAGCGCTCAGAGAAACTTCATTAGTCACGGCGAGTTGCCCGAATGGGTGCAAAAGCGTTCGCTACTTGAGTTTACGCCCAGAACGATTTTTGGATCCGATGGTCAACCACAATTTGGTCTGTTGTGCGATGCGAGAGTCCGGAACCTTCTTCTTGCCACCTGCGATCAACTTATCAAGGTGGGGATCTCACCTATTGGCAGATATGTGCTCATCGACCACCCTCCTATCGATCCACGGCTGGGGCTGCGCCCTCAAACGGTAGGGCGCGTAACTTCGATATCAGATGGGCAGTTGGTCTTGGAAGATCACCGTGAAGGCTTTGACACGGTCGAGGCGTCTCGAGCTCGACTGTCTGGGAGCAAAGTAGATTTCGACTGGTGTGTGCGCACCCTCCTTGGCGGCGAAGCGGATAGAGTGCTGAACGATGCAAAGCTCGCTACAAGTCAGCTGCATTCGGGCCCGGGGCGTCTCAGAACGATCGAAGAAACGTTGGGTTTCCTACGTGATCAATCCATGGAAGCAGTACCAGGCGTCCAATTTGAGATTTCCGAGCTGCTCGACTCAAAGTCGCCGTCATTTCCAATGCGCGAATTGATAAAAAAGCCTGCGCTTGTATTCGATCCATCGGGAACACGTACCGACAGTTGGAACGAGCGCGGAATAAAGGCGAACGGGCCCTACGATCAACGCACTTTCACGCCCAAGAAGTTAAACATCGCCGTCATCTGCCAAGCTCGATATGAGGGCCAAGTAGAAACATTTGTAGCTAAGTTTCTTGAGGGCATGCCTGATATTAAGACCGGGCGCCGAGGACGAGAGCAGGCTCGATATGGGGATGGTTTTTTACGCCGGTTCCAGCTTGAGAAGGCCAATGTTCAGACGTTTACTGCTAGGTCGCCTACGTTAAATGGATACGAGGAGGCTTGTACCGCAGCGCTCGCACACGCCGCAGATACGGGCATCCAGTGGGATTTAGCACTGGTTCAAGTCGAAGAAGACTTCAAAGCGCTCCCTGGTAACCAAAACCCATATTTTGGCTCTAAGGCGGTGTTGTTGAAGAATCACGTTGCTGTTCAGAGCTTCCGATTGGAAACGATGAGCCAACCCGCAGCGGGTTTAGTATTTACGATGAACCAAATGAGCCTTGCTTGCTATGCGAAGCTTGGTGGTCGTCCATGGCTTTTGGGTGCCGAGCAGACGGTTGGTCACGAACTCGTCATTGGCGTGGGCTCGCACGTTGCGACCACTAGCAGGATCGGCGGGGGCGCTCGCCAAGTCGGTATCACAACAGTTTTCTCAAGTGATGGCGGATATCACCTTAGTGAACGAACAAACGTGGTTCCCTTTTCCGAATATACCTCCGCATTGACCGAAACTTTGAAGAGAACAATTATCAGGGTCAGAGATCAGGACAATTGGAAGAACACAGATAGGGTTCGTCTGATTTTCCACATGTTCAAGCCAGCGAAGGATGTAGAAGCAGAAGCAATCAAGGCCGCAGTCGAGGGTCTGGAGCTGGACAACGTTACATATGCTTTTGTTCACATCGCTCCGACCAATCCTTTCGTGCTTTTTGACATGGATCAGAAAGGGGAGCCTCCGTGGGCTCAACAAAAAAAGGGGATTTTGGGACCGTCGAGGGGAATGCATCTAAAGCTTGGCGACTATGAATCGCTTGTCGTTTTCGCAGGCGCCTCCGAACTCAAACAAGCAACCGATGGCATGCCACGAGCTTGCTTGCTCAAACTGCATCGCAATTCCACATTTCGAGATATGACCTATCTTTCACGACAGGCATTCGATTTTACTGCGCATTCGTGGCGAATAATGTCACCAGAGCCCTTCCCAATCACGATCAAATACTCAGACCTGATTGCTGAGAGGCTGACCGGACTGAAGCAGATTGAAAGTTGGGATGATGATGCCGTGAAGTTTCGCGATATCGGCAGAACGCCCTGGTTCTTATAATGCAATTGACCGATCTGAAGTCTGCACTTGATATCTCGGAGTCGGATTACTCCGCATTACCTGTTCACGTCGCCGGTTTCTGTGCATTTTTGATCAAAAGCGATCGAGCGATGCTTCCATCTCTCTTCCGACCAGACGAAGAGGCGGATGAGGACATCGCGGCGTATCCTCGAGTGGCGTGTATTGGGTATGCGCTTGCCGCAGGCTTAGTGTCCGATAATGATCTGGCGTCTTTTCAACAGGGATTTGAGCATCTGTCTGGTCGAACCTTTTTCGCCGAGGGGAGAGTTCCGAGATTTGAGATCGATGGATTTGCTTTACTGGGCGTGGCGCTCGGTGCGCAGACGGCCGGGATAGCTGAAGACCAGCTAGGCTGGTTTGTTCAACTTTTAGCCAGATCAGCAACAACAGTTCCCCAGGACGAGTGGGAGTATGGGCTGGTCAAAGCTGCTCAAGTCCTACTCGGTGTCGAAGCTTGGGGCGCTGTCGCTGACGTCTTATTCAGGGTTGCTGTGCAGGCAGCGTTGAATCAGGATTGTGATGCCAATGACAGGCAACTTGCTTGGAAGAGAGCAGTCAATCTTGTTGGAGAGACCGCTCTCCCGAAATTGGCCGCTGCTCGATCTGTTTTTGACTCTTGTGTTGAAGCGCTTTCACGCATGCCTGTGCATGGAGCAGGCTTCCCAGAACTTGTGTCTCTTTTGGACGAAGTGCGGGATGCGATGTCCCATTGGACGTACGAGACGAAGCCGCGCGTCAAAGGCGTTTTGCCACAGCAGTGGGAAGTTGATCATGAATATCACGTACAGAATTTGCTTTGGACTGTGTTGAGGCCAGTCTTCAAGGACCTTGTCGATGAGCAGTCTCTCCCAAAGCTCGGGCACACGACTCCTCGGTATGATCTCGGAGTACCTTCTCTACAGACCATCATCGAAGTAAAATTCATGCGCCGCGCTGGACCAGCTGAGTGCCGCAAAATCACGCAGGAAATTGCAGCAGATCGCTCACTCTATTTGGGCGGCAGGACTGGCTATGAGAGACTTGTTGCATTCATCTGGGACGATTGTCGGCAAACAGAGGAATATGCGACCCTCCAGATGGGTCTTGAAAGCTTAGACGGAATTGAGAAAGTTATCATTCTTCCAAGACCGTCAAGAATGGAACGATCTGAGCAATCGTAGCATCATTTGTCCGAAGCATGTAGCAGACATCGGGCAACCGGATTGATCAAATACAGAGTGCTAACCGTCATATCTGACAGATAGGTTTGGTTTGGCAGTCAAATATGGCAGTTAGCGGACCGACGAGGAGTGATCGAAAGCAATCATTGGGTGCATGGCCGTGCTTCGTTCAAAATCTCGTTGATTGCGTTCTGTCGGGACTGACGATCCAGCGTGTAGGTGTTCCGTCTGAACTCTACGCCTTCAAGCAAAGCCTTCACGTAGCCGGACACAGTGTCTGCGGCCATGATCAGTGTAGAATCGAGCGTGTGGACGTATTTGCTCGTGACTGATCCTTTGGCATGACCGATCAGCGCGGCGATCGTGATCTCTGTGAAGCCCAGGTCGTTCGCGATGCTCGCGAAGCTGTGTCGCAAAACGTGAGGGGTTACGTCCCAAAGCGGCGTGTCCTTGAACATTTTCTTCCAACTCTGTGGGAAGTTCCCGACGGCGTTGTCCAAGCCCTTGCCGGGGAAGACATACGTGCCTGCCCGCCGCTTTCGTTCGTCTTCGAGATACTCGATAACAGGCAATCCGACAGGACGGACGGAAGATCCCTCCTTGCTATCGACCAGCCGCAGGCAGCTACCCTCAAGATCGACCTCGCTCCATTTGAGATTTATGATTTCTCCGCGACGGCAGCCAGTCAGCGCGATCAGCCTGAGGATATCGGCGTGTATGCGGTAGTGGTCGCTCTCCTGCGCCTCGCGAAGAATGCCGCCTAGAACCCGATACTCGGCTTCGCTGAGCCTTCGGTCACGGACCTGATATTTCGGTTTGCGGAGACCATGCGTCGGGTTGTGCTCAATCACGCCAGCCTCGACGGCATAAGAGAAAATGCCACCGAGCAGGCCCATGGTCCGGATCGCGGTGCCACGGCCGCCGCGAACGATGGCCTTGCCACGGAGCTTTTCGGTTTTCATGGTCACGCGCGTCTTACCGGCAATGATGTCTTTCATCAGGTTGTTCATGTCCGGCTTTGTGATGTCCCGCACACGTCGTGTCCCAAGAAGAGGAATGATGTGCCTGCGGATACGGCCGACATCGGTGGCAATGGTGGTCTCCTTCTTCGGCCGGCCGCCTTTCCCTAAGATGAGGCCAGCTTCCATGTCGGCGATGTACTGCTCGCAGAGTTGCTTGATGGTAAGCGCCTTCCGGTCTTCTTCCCGTTCTTCGGCGGGGTCGTCACCATGAGCGACCCGGCCAAGTTGCGCTTTCGCTTCACGACGCGCGGTCTCCGGAGTCCATACGCCATGCAGACCTATCGTATAGCGACGCGAACGTCCTCTTGATCGATACTGAATCACATAGCTTCTCTTCCCGGATGCGAAGACGCGTAGACCAAACCCAGGGAGTTCGTCATCCCAAATGACGTAATCTTTGGTGCCTGTTTCAGCCGTATCGACGACCCGCTTGGTGATCTTCGCCATGGTTCCAGTCCCTGCCGGACCCGACTTCGCGTAAGCACCACGTAAGCACTTGGCGGCAAATTCGGGCGTATTCTCGGATAGGGATTTCGGAGAGCGGATTCTAAAAATCAATAATTTTCAGGTGGTTATCGCACTCTGGCGTGCCCTATCGCGTAATTCGGATAGGGCAATGAACCAGCTCCGAAGGCGGAGGCCAGAGGTTCGAATCCTCTCGGGTGCGCCATCTCTAAATTTCCGCCGCAAATATCGCCTAACGTCTTGAAAGGTAATGATATTTCTGGTGTTCGAAAACCGTTTTCACGGTCATAGGCAAGGTTGTCCGCAAACGCCAATTTCAGCACTGTTTGACGGTGCTCAATACAGCCATTTTCCCATAGTTTCCAAGGGTTTGCGAGAAAAGTCATCGAGTGTTCGAAAGTGTCCTCATAGGTGTCTAGTGGTTTGCCACACTTAGCGACACGCTCACGCATGACCATGCGCTCTGTTTCCAGATCACCAATTCTCTTTTCATAGGCACGGATAACAGATTCACTATCAGTCTCGACTAAGCGATCCATCAGTTGAGCGATCTTGCGCTCAATCTGCGTAAGCTCAGCTTTTATTGAATTTCCTTGTTTTTTCATTGCAGTAGCGCGCTGATCCCAAAGATCGCGAAACAGTGAAGAGGCCAGCGAAAAAAGCTCTTCCGTAGGCCGCAGCGCTTTCAGCAGAGCTTCAAAATCGCCCTCTACAAGTTCCCTGCGGATGGACTTGCCTTTCGCTTCGCATCCTTTTTGATGGCATAGATAATAAGGATAGTGCTTTGCTTTCCCTTTCGACCAACAAGCGGTCAGGGGATTGCCGCACGACCCACACAACACAAAGCCGCGCAACGGGAAGTCCTCATTGATATCTTTACGCGCTGGTACGCGCGCTATTCCTTCCAAACGATCTTGAATCATCTTGAAGGTTTCGAGATCGATTACGCCTTCATGCTTGGCGGGCCTTAGATCAATATCCCATCGCGGAAGTTCTAGATAACCTGCATATAAAGGTTGCGTCAGAATATCATTCACGCGCTGATTCGTGACTTCTCCGCGCTTGTTCTTTGGGAAGCAGGCTTGACCTTCGAAGAAGCGTTTCACCTCAGCTTGCGTCGAGAAGCGCCCGTTTGCGTAGCCCTCTAAGGCCTCTTTGATGATGGATGCCAAGGGCTCATCGTGAACAAGTACCTTGCCTTGTCCAGTCATGCGCTCGTACCGAAAACCGATTGGAGCTTGGAAAACCCAAAACCCATTCGCAGCCCGCGCGCGCATACGGTTAAGCGTTTGCTCGCCATTTTTCTGTCTCTGATGTTGGGAAACGCTGGCGAGAAGGTTTTCGATGAGCAGGCTGTCGCTGTCTTCACCAAATTCAATCGAAGGAGACTCTAATACACCACCCGCTCTACTTATTGCGCCACGAAGCTCCAAATGAGCTTCCAAACCACGCGCGAGGCGGCTGATATCATCAATGATGACTATATGAGGGTTGCGCTTATTCTGTCTCAAAAAGCCAAGCATTGCTTGCATGCCTGGTCGATTGATCAGACTGCCGGACGCATCGTCAGTGAAGACTTTTTGTACCTGATAGCCGCGCAGAGTTGCATATTCACGGCAGCGGGTTTCTTGGGAATGGAGGCCGGTGCCGCGAATCGTCTGCTTTGTGTCTGATACACGGCAGTAAATGACTGCTTTGTTTCCGGTGCTTACTCTTTCCATCGAATCCTCAAGCTTCCGACGGTTTTACCTCGGATGCCCCCTCAATAATATGTTTGCTGTTTGTTCCGATCCTATCACACACAGAATCGCGTTGAACAGCCTTGTTTTGTGCTTGTTGAGCGGGATGGACGCCCCATGCAGCATCGATAAAGGCTGACATTATATGTGACAGTTTGTGGATAAGGTCGCGGGATTGCTCTTCTGAATAACCCAGAGATTTCACTTTTTCTAAATGACGTTCGATAATCTCGTTCACAGAGCAATCCCCTCTGTTGGGAAACGGTAATTCGCTTCTCTCTAAATACTCCTAAATAAAAATATCAGACAAAACCCAACAAAATGGGGAATTACTTATAATATTATTTGTCCTATATTTAAATTATCGCATAAAAACAGCGCAAAACGCAAGCTCAGAGCGGGTTTGCATTGTTGCGCTGCAAAGTGGTGTTATCTGTATCGGTCAAACTGAGCTGATGGGAATCCCTTCAGTCTAGCAAAAGTATGATTAGTTTCTGTACGCTGTTTGGCATCACCAAGTGAGTTGCGTAGCTTTGCAATCCGAAGCTCATTCTCCTCAGAGACCTTTTTATGAACATGCTGCGTGACATCCCCGAGAGGTCGATGCTCCACACTTAAGACGGGCTTGGGCCGATTGCGGAGTCGAGCCAGCATCTCGGCTTTGGTCGAGATGCTGGGAGGTTCGTTATGAGAGGCCATCAGTCGCGTTCATAGTCCTGAGACTTGGAGCGCTCACTGCTCTTTTGCTTTTGTAGGCGGTCTTTTGCTGAACGAAGGACGATTTTGCCGTCAACTGGAACAGCGTCGAGGGACACGGTGTGGCCCTTACCGTCTTTGTGAGCGAACGCCGCGCCTACTTTTGTGAAATGTGATTTTTCATCCTTTCCTGTCTTCACCTGATAAGCGGTGTAGCTGGGACGCTGGATGTCACTGTCTTCAGCCATGGAAATCTCCGTGATGCTAAGGCCGAAAGCCTTCAATGTATTTGAACGGCCTATCCCAATATTGTGGAAGATCCGAATACGGATAAGTTGGGTTTTCGCTGATTACTCTAACTCGGCGACCGCCAAAGAACTGGGGAATAACCATTGAATCCGTGGGCGGATGATATGGATTCGGCAAGAACCGACCCACGAATTCACGCCTTGTGAAATAAGGTCTCTTGTCTGCCAGAACGGGATAAAGGTTCTGGCCGGATATAAACAATATTTGCTTATCTTCCGGCATGGCTAGTACTTCATCGGGACTCATCAGAGCGCGTGTTTGCTTTGTTCGGTTGGTCGCTGCGAGTGTCTGGTAGCGATATTCCGCGAAGGCTTCAAAAGGATCGCTCCCTGACAGCATTCCCATAGCTGAAGTCATCTTCTGCTTTCGTGCCGCCGCTTGAGCCAAGGTGTCGTCATACTCAAGGGTTTGATGACCAAGCATCTCCGAAACCATTTGAGCTGTGTGGAAGTCTCGAACTCCAAAGAATTGGCGCTTCGCAGCCGATCCCATGAAGCTTTGAAGTGTTGGTGCACCATAGTTTTTGACGATTTGTCCAACATCTTGGAACAACGCCCACACTCGCACCCCTGCGCCACGACCGTAAGTAAATGCGCGTAACAGTGCCTCAAAGTTTCCGAGCTGGCCTGCTTCGTCTACAATCATATAAATCGGGCGAGCGGCAGGAGATCGTGATTTATACTGCACCTGGACCGAGATCATGTTTCGGATAACCGGGGCCAATAAACCCAAAAATTCCGCTGGAACGACCAGATAGATGGTCATCGGCTCTTCGCCCTCACACATGTCTTTTAGTGACACGTCTGAGCGTTCAAGCGAAGTTAGGACTTTGGGATCGTCTAAGCGGGTAACGTGGGCATAGATTTCACCTATAATGCTTCCGAATTCCTTTTCGCTGTCTTGTTGTTTCGTCAGCATTTCGGAAGCCGTGCGGCGCACAGACTCTAGGCTCGAATTGAGCATGAACTCGAGAAAATTCGCCCAACCTTCGCTGTCTCCTTCGATCATATTGATCACACGAAAAAGCTTGGGATATGAAATCTCTCGTTCTCGCTCCACAAGAGCTTTGATTAAGTTCTCTAGCCATTCGCGCGCTCTAAGCTCAAAATATCGACCATTGGCGGAGCCGCTTGTTTCAATCAGATCATCAGCAATAAACTTGCAAGTCGTATGAAAGAGAGGGCTGTCCCAATCGAGAATATCGAGCGGATTGATCGAATGTTGAGGCAGCCCAACAACCCCGAAGGGATTCCAACAGAAGACCTTTGCTTTCGCGAAAGCAAAGCTAGGCATTGTCACAGATGCAATCTCGCCTCTTGGATCAAGAATAAAATTACGCTTGTGGGCATTTTTCGAAACAGCCATCGCGAGTAAGTCGCGCATTTTACCCGATCCTGCCCCAGCAATGGTGATCATAGGAGCATCCGTATCGAGCGTAATTGGGCGGTTATTCAGGTAACCAACTTGAACGCCGGAGCCATTCAGAAGTCCTGCATTTGCAATTTCGGAATATTCGGCCCAACGTGCAGAGCCAAAGCGGTATTGTTCATGGTCAATCATTATTGCCTCCATGAAAAAGCCCGACATTTCGAAAGAAAGTCGGGCTTGATCGATTGTTGTAGTGAATTGTTAATTCGCGATAGCGCCGATGATTACGAGAACAATAAATGCGACGCCTAAGATTGCTGCCCAATCCGGCTTGTTCTCGTAAACTGGACCAAGACGTCCGTACGCAGTTCCTTTTCGAACCTTTTTGGTAAACATGGTTCATCCTTTCTTTGGGTTAGAAGAGACGGGTCGCTATTGCGAGACCGCCCATTACCAGCGCCGTTGAGATCGAGGCGCGGGATACGAAGAAAACGAGTGCTGCACAGGCGCATCCCCAAGCCAGGCCGACGAAATCGTGCATGCCGTAGCCGTAATTGGACGCCGTATAAGATTGAACCCAGCCGATAGTTCGCCCGTACAATGCGGGCGTTCCTAGAAAGGTCACTACGACTGCTAGGGTATTTGCGAGGCCATGGATCGACGACATGAAAACATTGCGTGTCGCCTCTCCATGCTTTTTGTTCGGGATCATCTTCTTGTTTCCGTGCGATGAATTTCAAATTTGAAATGACAATCGCACGGAGAATTCTGATCACTGGGGAATAAGCTAAACTTTGCAATATTCCTTGTAGTTATCGTTCGCAGCCAGCCACCGAATTGAATCAAACGGAAAACGAGCCCGCAGTATTGTCGCCAATATGCGGATACGTTCTTTGGATTCAGGGCGAAGACGAGGACGCACATCGGGAGGAATAGGCTTGTTTACCCAATCCCGAAACCATTCCCGAATATGCTCTGTCTCGAAGACTTCCATATCGAGAAAAATTTCTTCATTATTCTGGTTGACGATTGCTCCATCGAAATCGCGGTAGAAGTTTGAGAGCTTCTCCGCCCACTCTGAAGGGCTATAATCGAGGGCCTTTGCTGTACCTCGCACTCGCTTTAAAAAGACAGGATCAGACAACTCCTGATCAGTTACGACACGAACTGTTTTCCTGTGACAGTATCCAAGAATTCGACACTCGATGCAGGCTAGATTGGTCATGTTTCACTCCTAGAGACTAATGCCTCTTGGGTAGCGTTTGGGATGCCGGTAAGACTATAAAACAGATTCCAAACTTGGCGGGTGAGGTCCAAAAGTGTCGGCTTACGGAGGAAGAAGTTCAGCGCTTGAAATCGTAACACCTTTTAAGCGCGAGCAGGTTAGGTGGGCGTTGTCTACCTACAGAAAGAATAAGAAAATCGGCGTTCCCAGCCTATTAAATGAAATTATCGCAGAAGTTGGCGATGACGTGATAGATCAATTGACTGCGCAAGACATTTACAACTTTCTCGACCATGGGAAGGACGCTCGCGCTTTCAAAGTTCGCATCTTGCACAAATTTTTGGAGGCGGTTGACTCGGATTATGTGGAGGCCAGCTCTGAAGATGCTCACCTTCACAAAACTGCGGATTTTCTATCCGGATTCGCCAATGATTTTAATTCTCAGCATAGTTTCCCCCAATTCGAAAAAGAACTTTTGGAAACGTTAGCTGGAGCAACCTTTTGCTCCTTTATGCCTGATGGAGAGTTCGACCCAAACTTGGTTCGCGAAGCTCAAGCGGAGCATATAGCGCTCTTGGTGAATTTTATATCGTTCGCATATCCCGGTGGCGGCGAGCATTTAAGCGTCCACACCTTTACGGTTAGTATCCCGAATGAAGAGCTTGATCTGGATAGCCGATTCAACCCCGGCAAAAAATCTGGATATCCGCTTAGACAGTTGAACCCAAGGCAATTTGATTTCGCCATGGATTATTTGGCCGACTTCGATCTTGAGGGGGTTGATCTACCGATCGAATATAAGAGAAGCGGCATGATTGTTGGAGGGCTATCTCATCTCAGCGATAACGGATCACCTCAGCATTTGATGATGCTGCGGGGCGTTGAGCCTGGGGTGCTGTTTCGTCACCTAAGCATGACGACCGATCAAGCTTCAGACGGCGGTCCTGCGATAAAGATGACTCAATCCACCGGCACATTGGAAATGAACCCATTCGATATTCGCACCGGCGAAATCTATAAGACAAGCGAAGAGCGAACCGGTGCAACTTGGAATGCTTGGCGATCATTTGGGGCATCGGCGGAGTATTACCCCATAAATAACAATCGTTTACAGGATTTTGTTGCAAAATTTCATTGGTATTCGGCAAAATGAATATTGCAGCACGAAAAACCAATCCATTCCCTGATGCGGGAGGAAGAGAGAAAAGGATAACTCCGAACATCGTCAAAGCAGCTAAGGAGAATAATACAGCCGGCGTAAAAAGTGCGCTTCGGTCTAATCCTGCCTGTGTTAACGACGTCGATAGCCAGACTCTCATGTCGGCCTTGCACTGGTCGTGCGCAAATCGGAATAGCGAAATTTACGATATTTTAGTCGCACAGGATGGTATCGATCTTCGTCCGACCAACAGTCGAGGACAAGAACCTGCAGAACTGGCAATGCGAAGTGGTGCATCGAAAATTGCAGACGATCTCCATAGACGCATTCACTTCCAAGATCACATGAGCGCCGATCCTTATGGGGGCGATTCAACTGTGACAATTTTCGATCCAGACCCCAGTTAAACTTTAGCATCCATTTGATTTGCAGTAGTTTAGCAGATATTCGGCTAATTGCTGACCGCAAGATGTGCGGTGTAGTACACCGCTATCTTGGCAAGGGAGCCCGCTGCGCGCCCCCGTTGCATCCCCCCGGCCTTTGGATGACCTCTAAGCCCACTTCTTTCACTTCAGCTTATGCGGCGGGTTACACCCGAGACCGCTCCAGTTTTCGTTACAGGTTGTGAGCCCTCGGTCATCCAACAAATCGTATCGCCGATTAATCACTCGAAACGGACGCCCGTTTCATCAGCGGTCAGGGTAATGGCCCCCGACACCCGCCAGCATGGAGACGTCGCTCTCCCTGCACCCATCGATCCCTTCAGGAGGATCAGGGGTCTATCGCGCCCCTTGAAACCCACTCGCAAGGGGCTTGGAGAAGTGCCTCTCCATCCCTGCACCCCGAACCTCGCACAAACGATTGGCCGTTTGACCGCCAGTTGGAAAGCAATCAATCGGCTAAGAGCAATTCAGCCAATCCATCTAGCTTTGCTTTCGTATGTTTCCATCTGGTGCAATGCCGATCCAGCAACGAATAGAAACGCTTGCTATGGTTGTGTTCCCGCAGATGGCATAACTCATGAACGATAACGTAATCGATACACTCACGAGGTGCACGAATAAGCCATGGATTGAGGTTGATTGATCCCGACGGAGAACAACTTCCCCATTGCTTTTTCATCGCCACCAATTTGACAGGTGGAGTGGTATCTACCCATCCAATTCCGTCGGCAACTTCTTCAAGGCGCTTTGAGAGGTAATCTTTCGCGCGCAGCCTATACCAAGCATTTAGACGACGCCTCACGGCAACTCGGTCAGCGATGGGAAGTTTGATTTCAATCCTTCCGCCTTTCAATTTGACTTCAGAACTTCTGTCCGACGTCTCGATGAGTTTAAGTTGATAGCGACGGCCCAAATAGAAATGCGTCTCACCGCTAACGTACTCGCGTGGCAGAACATGTTCGCGAACGGAATCCGCGTCGTCGAGTCTTCTTGAAATCCAACTCGCTCTTTTCATCAGTGCGCGCGTAATATCGGCCTTGGATGTGCTCGGCGGGGTCTCAACCTCAACAACCCCATTGGGGTGAACATGAATGCGGACTTTAGAAGTCAGGCCGGAGTTTTCGACAAGCCGATAGCTTATTCGCCTATCGCCATAGTTTATCGCTCCGTCCACTTTAGAAGTCCCCGCGCGCTAAGCCTAGTTTGGTCACCTCAACAATCTGTTCGATGATTGTTTTAGCCCGATCTAGTCCGAACCTTTTGAACAGAAGAGGCAACAGGCTCTTTCTAACAGCCGTCTCGATATTCTGCGGGCTCAGTGAGTTTTCAGCGACTGCATTTGTAACAACGGTATCTATTTTCGTCGCCAATTCGGGCAGCCCGTCAGTTTCTTCACCCGAATTAGTCGCGAGTTTCATGATGCCAAAATAAGCGGACGCGTGCTTGTTATCCTTTAAATGCTCAGGGATGCCTTCCACATCACGGTTCGAAATTTTTTCCTCGAATTCTTTGAACAAGGCGTACTGTTTGAAAGGATGATCAAACATAGCTTCGGCATCGGCGATTGCTTGCTTTAGAAGTTCAGAGAAGAAAGCTTGCGCATACGGATCATCAGCCAATTCCTGCTCGATGGTTCTTTTGACACGCGAGCGAATGATATCAGTCTCGTTCTTGATCTTCTCTTCCGACCACTTTTCTGGTTCTTCCTTTTGTCCAAGTTCATTGACCAGATAGACGCCTTCCGAGTCTTTGACTTCTTCGCCAACCACATGGCGGTCGACGAGACGCCGAATTTGCTCCTCGTAAGCGCTATAGTCGATTGTTTCTTGGGCATCCTTCTTGGCTTCGCGACGCAGCTCACTGAAGAATTTCAGATCCTTTTTGTATGTCGAGATTTGCTGCTCGCTGATTGAAGCATCATCGAAAAAGGAGCGAGAGCTCAGAGCAATTTTGAGGCACATGCCAAACTCGGTGAGAGCCTCATAGAAGTCTTCCCGAACTTTCTGGCGCGTATCAATCGCGTTGCCATCGTCATCAACTTCGAGGTTGGGGATCAGGACATGCCTGAATTGTTCCCGGTCTGCTTTGTTTTTAACGCCGTCAAAAATAGCCCACAAATTGGCGTGCAGAGAGGGCAGTCGTTTGTACTCCGTCGAGACTTCGGAATAGAGCCCTTCAATATCATCGATGTCGAAGCCACCTTGGGTGCGTTCAGCGAGGTCTTGATAGTTTGTGATTGCCGTATCGAGTTCGCTCAGAATGCCGCGATAGTCGATCAGAAGACCATATTTCTTCTCTTCGTGGAGGCGGTTCACTCGCGCAATGGCTTGAATAAGGTTGTGCTGCTTCAGTGGCTTGTCGATGTACAGGACAGCGTTCTTTGGCTCATCAAAACCCGTCAGGAGTTTATCAACGACGATTAGAATATCGGGGTCACCAGGTTCGCCAAAATCTTCGATAATTTGGCGCTCATATTCTTCGACATCGCCTTTGACATTGTCTTTCCACCATTGCTGCACTTCCGGCAGCTCCGTTTCATCAACGTCACTATGGCCTTCGCGCGTATCTGGTGCTGAGATGACGACTGCACTCGTGACTAGGCCGGTAGCGTCCAATTCCTTCTTGTATCGAATAGCCGAAAGTTTGCTGTCGGTTGCCAATTGGCCTTTTAAGTCCTTGCCGAGTTTTTTGAAATTCTCACTGAAGTGAACGGCAATGTCCCAAGCGATTAATTGGATGCGAGCGGCTGAACCATAAAGCTGGCCACGCTTGCCATACTTTTCCTTGAGATCGCTCTTCTGCTTGTCGGATAGGCCGACAGTGATCTTGTCGAACCAGTTATCAATTGCGGCGGCATTGATGTCGAGGACAGGTTTCCGCTCCTCATAGAGCAGTGGCGTCACTGTGCCGTCATCGACTGCGCGCTGCATGGTGTACGCATGGACGATGGGACCAAACTTGTTGGTCGTCTTGTCGTTCTTAAGCAGCGGGGTTCCCGTAAAGGCAACATAAGAAGCATTCGGCAGAGCTTTACGCATACGCTCGTGGTTCTCGCCGCTCTGGCTTCTATGTCCCTCATCAACAAGAACGATGATGTTTTCGGATGGGTTGTAGCACTCAGGAAGCTTAGCGGCTGTGCCGAACTTGTTGATGATGGAAAAGATAATCCGCTCATTACCCTTTCCGATACGTTTTGCGAGATCGCGACCCGTCGCAGCTTTAGCTCTGTTCTCTTCCTTCTTCAGGCTTTTCACTTCGCCAAGGGCGCCGCCACTCAAAAACGTTTTTGCTAGCTGCTTTTCCAGATCAACGCGGTCTGTCACGACCAGAACCCGGCACTCAGTGAGGTTCTTATGCAAGAGCAAAGCCTTGCAGAGAAAAACCATCGTCAGACTCTTTCCCGAGCCTGTTGTGTGCCAGATCACGCCACCTTCACGAGCGCCATCAGGTCCGACCGTTGAGATGCGCTCGATCAAAGCTTTAATACCGAAAACCTGCTGATAGCGTGCGGCTACTTTGCCGATTTTTCTATCAAATAGAATGAAGAAACGGACGAACTCAATGATCCGCTCTTTTGACAGAAGGCTTATCAGAATCCGATCCTGATCGGTGATGAATTGTTCACCCTGCCACAGCTTTTGAAAGTGCCGTTGAACACTTTGAGGTTTTCCGAAAAGCAGCGCATCGCGCTCTTCGAGTGAAAGCGGCTTGTTCTTGATCGCAGTAAAATCAGCTTCCTGAATTTGTTCCTCTCTCCACTTTGCCCAGAACTTCTTCGGCGTTTTCGAAGTCGCGTAACGGCCTTCTGTGCCACTGATTGACATGAGCAATTGCGAATAAGCGAATAGATGCGGAACTTCGTCGGCTTTTTGATTGCGAATGGTCTGGCTAATGCCCTCATCGACCATCGACTTGTTCGGATTGCCGGAGTCTGGGCGTTTTGCCTCAATGACAGCTATCGGCAGGCCATTGATGAAACACACGATATCAGGACGACGGGTATGCGTTCCGTCTGCCGCTAGAACTTCAAACTCTTCGGTGACGATGAAGCTGTTGTCCTCAGGATTGTCCCAGTCGATGATCTTGACGGTTGTCGAGTGCTTTTTGCCCTCGACAAACTCTGTCACCGTAATGCCAAGCGTCATCGCATTGTAGAGGCGCTCGCTCGCCGTTATCAGCCCCTCCTGCATTCCAGGCGCTGACAGGTCACGGACGATCTGATCAATGGCGTTCATAGACAGAGAATAGGTCTGCCCTTTGAACTCGAAGCGACGCTTCTTGAGTTCCTCGATCAGCACGCTCTTCAGGATGACGGCTTTGTTTCCGCCGCGCATGGCCGCGCAGTCAGGTGCGGATAGGAACTTCCAGCCAAGCGAAATCAGCGTTTGGAGGGCGGGTATGTGAGCTGAGTATTGCTCTGCTGTGTTGGGAGCTGACACGTCAGATCGCCCTTTTGGAATTGGTTACGTAACGCTGACCCGTCAGCGCTGCCTCATAGAGGCTATCGTCGAGGAACCGCAAAAATTGCTTTGCAAGTGCTTTGTCTTGAGGAACTTGGAGCGCGCCGTTATCCAGTGTGAGATTAAGCCCCGTGGCGGCGGCTCTCGTTTGAATTTCTTGCGGGGTGTAGTTGTTCAAAACGCCCGAATTGATAACCTTGTGGACGAGCTTCCTGATTGTTTGAGTGGCCTCTGCTTTGAACGAATCCAAGTCATCGAAATTCAGAGAAGCATGCGCTGCTAGACCGTCAATGTCGGTATCAGTGGCTTCCTGATAGAATTCGGTCAGATCAAATATCGCGCGCAGATTGTGGTAGCTGTCGAACTTGACGACGCCATTTTCGACAACGCATGCAAGGCTAGAACCGATTGTAAATGCTGCCTCCGTAAGCTCCCTAAAATTGTTGTTCTGGAGAAGCAGTGCGTTTCTTCTGTTCAAAAACTGACGCGCGGTAAAGCGCTGGATCAGTAACCGCTTGTTCCCAGCAGCTCCCTCGGACGTAAATAGCGCGCGGATGTTTTCCCCATCAAAGTTGGCAGTATCAATCACAGGCAATGCCAGCGCGTTGCCTGCGGCTGCATCAATGAGCGCCTGCACCTCATCGTTCACATTGAGGGTGAGCAGTTCGTCCTCATCAGGATTCCAATCGCCGTCAAATGCCGTCTCGTTTGGGCGATCCTGTTTGAACGCCGCTTCCTGATTTCTAAAAATGGCTTCGATGCCATTCTGCACCTGGTGGCTCATAGGGATGCGTTTTATCACATCTCCTTGAGCGGATTTACAATAAGCGAGAAGCGTCATTCGCAACCTCCTTCTTTGGGAAGGTCAATGACGATGTATTCAGTAAGCTGACCGACCGTCAGGCACTGTTTTGCGGATCGCAATTCCTTCTTGGTAATGAGAACATATGAGACACCTTCTTCAGTGCTCACCTTATAAAAATGCCATCCCAGCAATCCGAGCAGTGGATTGAAGTGGTAGCCATATCCTGTGCTAATGACCAAAACAAAGATGATCATCGTGGGCACGAGAATGTTCCAGTTGAGGTCGCCAAATTCAGACGTGAAGAGCGGCGAAAGGTAGAGCAGGATAAACGTGATGTACTCTCTATCTGCTGCTTCAATTGACGTAACTTTGAATTGGGAGCGCTCAAGGTTTTTCTTACAGTACCAGAGGAGCGCAACCATCAAGACGACAAGAGCGATTGCCCCACCGACCAAGCCAAGCGCGGCTTGGCATTTGCCGTCGCTGTAAAGCACCCAGGCATAAACAAGCGACATTGGCGCGAGTGCCGTTCCAGTCAACATCAGCTTTGCGAGAGTGCTAAGCATTGGCGGCCTCCGCGATTTTGACGCGGCGTTTGCCGGTGAGGAGCTGCTGCATCAAGGCTCGCTTTTCCTCTCGAAGACGCACCAGGTCGTCTTCGTACTTGATGATTTTTTGCTGAGCGGAGCTAAGCAGATCGGCAATCTGTCTCTGTTCCTCAAGGGAGGGGATCTTCAAAGTGCATAACCCAATTTCCCCGAGATTTATTTTCTTTGGGAATGCAACATGTATGGTTCGTTTCCAAAGTTCTCGCTGAAAGCGATCCGAATTAATCACTTCTGCGAGGAAGGGAGAGTGCACGCGATTAACATTCGACTTGATGAGCGAAAGGCTAACATAAAAAGATGCCCTCACATCCCAATCTACAAGCTTTGCCGTTCCAATGTCGCCTATACGCGTCATCAGAATATCGCCTTTTTCGATTTTTACGCGTCGACACTCGTCTATAAACACCTGTTCTGAAACAAATTTTGTTTGAGAAAAGTCATTCTTCGTAACGTGCTCCACACTATAAAAGGGAACACCAGCATCAACGTAATTTGGGGTTTGGTGAGTCCCGTCGTAGATTTTCACGACATCAGCAAGGCAAACGTCTTCCCACTCCCCATCAAATCCCGGCAGGCGTTTTTTGCCTGTGAGGAGTTGCTGCTTGAGAGCTTTTTTCTGGGCGTGACTGTTCGCGATCAGTTTCTCGGTCGTCTCAATCGCCCGATCCCAGGTGGCTAGAATTTTGCCAATTGAGCGCTGTTCCTCGATTGGTGGAAGAGTTAGTGAAATTTTCACGAACTCTTTTGATTTAATTCCTGTAGCTGTTGAACCTGATGACCTCTTGAAAATTTCGTTCTGTCCCACTGGGGACAAAAGATAGTTTAGCAAGTAATCACTATCCAGAATTCCCTCTTTAGGTCGTAGCGTTATAGCGCGCTGGCCGACGGCATAACGCCCTTCACTCGGAAACATACATGCATTCCCTAGCGGTGCCTCTGTGGTGAAAAGAACATCAGAGCCACAAGGACGCCCTCGATTCATCCAGGTCTCATAAAGGTCTGCCTCGATAAACTCCTCATGGGATAAGTCCAATTTGCCGAAACGGATGTTTCGCGCAGTGATCAGGCGAACGCCAATGTTAGACTTTGGTGGCGCTTTCCCGCGATAATCAATGACTTTCTCTAGGGCGTCTTTAATTGTTGTGTTCTTCCATCCATCAGGAGCCATAACCAAGCTCCTTCAGATAGCCAACCATCTGTGCTTCCAGATCGGCGAGTTCTGCCTTTAGCTTTTCACGCTCTTTGCGCACCGACATGAGGTCGATTTCTTCTTCTTCCTCGAAGGTATCGACATATCGAGGGATGTTGAGGTTGAAATCATTCTCGGCCATCTCTTCCGGTGTGGCGAGATGGGCGTATTTGTCGACGCCTTCAGGATCGCGATCCATGTAGGTCTTCACGATCTTAGCGATATGCTCATCGGAAAGTTGGTTCTGGTTCTTACCCGAGACGAACTCGCGGCTTGCGTCGATGAACAGGACGCCTTTGTCAGATTTGTTCTTTCGCAGAACAAGAATAGCAGCGGGAATTCCCGTGCCGTAGAAAAGCTTTTCCGGAAGGCCGATCACAGCATCGAGGACATTTTCTTCGACCAGTTTCTGGCGGATTTTGCCTTCGCTAGAGCCACGGAACAGCACCCCATGCGGCACAACCACAGCCATGCGCCCCGTTTTGGGCTTCATGGTTTCCATCATGTGAAGAATGAAAGCATAGTCGCCCTTGGTTTTGGGCGGGATGCCACGGCGGAAACGCCCGAACTTGTCATTCTCCGCCGTTCCGTGCCCCCATTTATCCAGCGAGAATGGTGGATTGGCGACCACGATATCGTAATGCTTCAGGCTATCTTCACCATCGAGCAGTTTGGGGTTGCGGATCGTGTCGCCCCACTCAATGCGGTGATTGTCCTCGCCATGCAGGAACATGTTCATCTTGGCGAGCGCCCAGGTGCTGCCAATCGCCTCTTGTCCGTAGAGGGCGTATTTTTTGGAACCGTTATTCTCGATCTGAATGCGGCGTCCGCATTTCATGAGCAGCGAGCCAGACCCACATGCGGGGTCGCAAATTTCATCGCCTTCCTTAGGTGTAACCAGTTCGGCCATGAGTTCGGAGACTTCGGGCGGGGTATAAAATTCCCCCGCTTTACGGCCTGAGTCGGCAGCAAATTGCTTTATGAGGAACTCATACGCGTTACCGATAATATCCAACTTGCCGATGCGGCTTGGGCGCAGGTTGAGCTTATCCTTGGCGAAGTCTTCAAGCAGGTGGCGCAGAAGCTCGTTCTTGGTGGCCTCTTCGCCCAGCTTGTTGGCGTTAAAACTGATGTCCTGGAACACATCACGCAGCTTGGCGATATTGGCTTCTTCAATGGCGTGCAGCGCCTTGTCGATGCGCTCACCGTTTCCGGCTTCGTGGCGGCGCTTATAGAGCGTATAGAAGTTAGCGCTTTCAGGAAGGATAAAACGCTCATTCTTAAGCATCTCGGCGATCAGCTCGGGCTCATCGCCATACTCTTCTTTGTATTTATCGTAGTGATCCTGCCAGACATCGCTGATGTATTTCAGGAAGAGCATGGTCAGGACGTAATCCTTATAGACCGCGCCATCGACCGTGCCACGGAAGGTGTCACAGGCCTCCCATACGGCCTTGTTGATTTCGTCTTGTTTGATTTGTGTGCTCATGAATGCGCCCCCTTAAATTGTTTGAAGAGGCCAATCGCAATGGCCTCAGATTGTTGTGTGCTAAGCTGAATAAGTCGGTTGAGTGCCGCACGTTCTTTTTGAGATGCGCGCCAGAATTCGACGATGAGCTCTTGTTCGCGAAGTGGCGGAACAACAATGGGCAGTGCCTCAAGCGCAGGACGCCGGATTGTCATTATGGCCTGCGTACCGACAGCCGTAACCCTGAAATAGTTCTGTGCCGGCGTCTGATTGATCTGCCAGGCAAGGAATTCTGGGTGGAGCTTGTGGGTGTCCTTGATGCTCAAGACGTAGAAATGCGGCGAACAAACTGCTCGCTCGTCCGAGTCGGCAATAGGATAGGCAAAGTTCTTCACGCCGCGCGAAGCAAAGATCACATCACTGGAAGTAAGCCAGCGATGTTTGCGCCCGGACGGAAGCTCGACTCTCGCAACGGAAGGCCAATCGATGCCCGTTTCTGGGTCAACGTTCTTCAGCTGAATGAAGGCCGCATCGCCCTCGTCGAGCGCCTCGGCGGAGCCACGCAGCGGGTAGCCAGCCGATATCGCGGCGACCTCTTTAAGTGTTACGGAAAATGATGCAGCATCTGTCATGCTGCGAATATAGGTGTTCGAACCATATCCTGTCAATCATAAATTTTTTGCCGCATGACGCATGATGCAAAAATTCCTTTTGCTTTTTCCCGTTAAAGTAGTTATACTAGAGGAATGGAATCGGCTAATCATACAAATCGGGGGAAATGGTCACAGGCAGGCGTCCCACATAAAGGATGGGTGTGTGTGGGAGTCGAAGATCTGGGCGAGCCCAATCAGCTCTGCGAAATGTGCGAGAGTGCCGATGTTCGTTATGTACACCTCATGGAACACGCTCAATATACGGGAACACTCAGCGTGGGATGTGTTTGTGCGGAGCACATGGAAGCGGACTACGTAAATCCTCGCGTTCGCGAGCAGCGGCTCCGCAACGCTTCTCGCAGACGAGTCACCTGGGCGAAGCGCCAATGGCGCACTTCCATGAAAGGGAATAGCTACCTCAACACTGAGGGCTTCAATATTTCAGTATTCAGATCAAAAGATGGATCACGAGGTTGGGGCATTTCTGTCTCTAACCGCGCGAATGGGCGACCTCAGTTTAGTCGCCGAAAATATCACACTGAAGAGCAGGCCAAGGCTGCAGCTTTGGACGCTTTGCTCTGGGCAAAAGAGCATCTTTAACACTGTTTAGCTCGCATCGGCTTCGCCGACCGGGCTCTCGTGAACCGAGCCAGCGTGGCGGCTGTCTCGGCCATCCGGCTTCGATCCCTAGCGTAGGACTTAGGGGCCAGCCCCTCAGCGCACTTCGATGAAAATAGACGGTCTCCCGAGGCTCGCAGGTGTGCTGCTGCGCCCGCCGTCGATTTTCACGCTCCGTTTGCACACCCCGTTCTCGGCGAAGGCCAAGGTTGCATGAGCAACCCTTACCTGACGGAGGTCTTGAAATGACAAAGAACGGAGAAATCAGAATATATGTAGCCTGTCTCGCAGCCTATAATAACGGCTATCTGCACGGAGCTTGGATCGATGCCGCGCTTGGCGAAAGCGCAATCTGGGATCAGATCAACGAGGTTTTGAAAACCTCACCTATGCCAGATGCGGAAGAATGGGCAATCCATGACAATGAAGGCTTCGAAGGGCTGAATATCTCTGAATACGAAGGTATTCAAAGCGTCGTGGAAAAGGCCGAATTCATCGAAAAGTATGGCCGCTTGGGCGCGGAGCTGGTCACTTATTACGGTGATTTGGAGACAGCGCGCAAAGCGCTCGAAGACGATTATGCTGGCGTCTATAAATCTCTTGCCGAGTTTGCTGAAGAGCTGACGGAGCAGTCCACGCAGATTCCCCACTCGCTGCAATATTATATCGATTATGAGCGTATGGCGCGTGACCTTGCCGTGAATGATGTTCTGGCCATTGAGCTGGGCTTTGACGAAATGCATGTTTTCTGGAGCCGTTAATATGAGCTACCAGACCTATGAAATCGAATGGCAGGGGATCAGGATTTGTATCCGTTACGCCCCAGTTAAATGGAACGTCATTTCTCACATTGAGATTGAAACCTTAGAGCCAGCGCGGGCACCCTTGCCGATAACACCGACTGGCTATCTCTCTCACCACATTCCAATAGGGAGTGTTGAAGCTGAATTCGACAATGTTGCGGATTGCATTTTGAGCTGGCTGGATGAGCGTGCGCAATCAGCGGAGTGGCAAGACTATCTTTCAAGTACAATTCAAGGCGAACTTTTTTGAGTTCGCCTTGAGCGTGGAGCTAAAGTCCAAACTGACGTTTCACCAATTCGCGGCGAATTGCAGCCTTCAAAATTTCGGCTTCGCGGGCTTGCCGCGAAGCTGGCTCGGCTGATGCCGCCGAGTTGAACGCTTTGGCCAGCAAAGCGTAGAGTTCGCTAAGGCTTTTGTTTGATAGATCAGTGTTTACCGAGTGAAGCATTTTATCCTCCATTTCTCTGGAGGCCCCGCCAATCGGAGCCTTTCTGGCTCCTCCCGACCATCCTGCCTAAGCAAAGGCCTCCGGTGGCGGTGGTTACAGAGTTGGAGGATTGCTCGCGCGGTTAAGCGCGCAATCAAAACAGAGGTTAGCGCTCGAGATCACGCTCGCCGGATCGTCCTCGTTCACCTCGTCTCAGCCGATCTAAACGTTCACGCGCGGATAGTTTTGTAGGCACTTTCTTTGGTTTTGAATTTGTTTCCTGTTGTGCTTTTTCACGGGAATTGGTGGAACTCTGAGTGTTCTGGCGGAATTGCTGTTTGAAGGCTTCTTGTTCGCGATCTAGTGCATTCTTCTGATGTGTTGCTTGTTGAGGACTGTCAGCAGTTTTCGCACGCCCGCCTTCTTCTGATGAACGGTTCGGCTCGCTAGGACGCGAGATTTCAACCTTCGGCACGCTTCGTTCTTCCTCGGCTAAGAACTGCTTTCTCGCAGGCTCAGGCGGTTTTCTGGCCGAAGCTTGTTTTTCCGGAGAAGCGGAGGCTTTTGACGGAGCAATTCCTCGCTTCATCTCACGATAATTTGCAAAATCATGGTACAGCTTGAGGAGCGATGTCTCTCGACCTTTACGCGCGGATTGCAAACGTTCCTGAATACCCCGTCGTTCAGCTAGTTGTGCGGACACCATCGCATCGCGTTGTCGCCTGTCTCTTTCGAGCGACCAGAGAGCCTCCATCTCATTTTGCTTTTCCAGTGCTTTGTGCTTTCCGCTGAGGCGATCCCATAAGCCAAGCATGCCATTGCGAAAGCGTTCGGCGCGAATACGTTGTTCTGTCTCATTGCGCTGTCGAATACCAAGATCAAGGCGCTCGCGTTCAAGCCGATGTTTGTTAGCGAGGCTAAGCCTTTCAGCTTCAATTTTATCGATATTGGCCTTTGCCTTTTGCCGGATTTGGCTCGCGTAGTTCTGAATTTTGGGGAGATACTCGGATGCGATCTGCTTTCTGGCTTGCTCTGGGCTAGGCAGGTCATCAGGAGCCCCAAGACGCGCACGAACCTCTTTTGTCTTTCGGCCCAGCATTCTCGGCACGGAAAAAGGCTCTCCATCAAATGACATGGCGATATGGCCTCGCCGATCACCCTTGGCGAGATAAAAGCCACGCTCCTTGAGCGCATGAGCAAAGGAACTCTTGGAATCCGAAAGTGACCAAGCCTCTTGTATCAGTGTTTTGACATCACCAGCATGTCGGCCTGCTCGTTTGGCCTGTTGCCATTCATCAAGCGTGAAATTGCGCGGATCACGATTTCTCTTGTCGATCAATCCTGGCGGCATTCGCCACCCATTTTCGAGATATTGCTGGCGCGAAACCTCCTGAAGCTTGTTCTTAAAAAATGGTAGTGGTTTTGCCGTCATAGTCTCGGCATCAATGCGGCTCCACACCGCGTGGCAATGACGCCGCCCTTCTTTTTCGTGAAATAAGACAACACGGGGCTGTCCAATGAGCCCAGTGCGTTCTTCAATCGATTTGAGGGCATTTTCGAAAGTTTCGATGGATACATTCTCAGTTTGTGGCGGATTTAGCGAAACCGAAAACAAGAATTGCTTACATTTCGTACCTTGAGAAATGGCCTCAGCTTCGCGGAATGCGCCAAGTACATCTTCTGCGAGGAAGCCTCGCACCTCGTGAATTTCGACGTGCTCATTCTCCTCAGTCTTCATCAAATGAAGAGCAAGTTGTTTAGCGCCTCCGCGCTGAGAGCCCTTCAGAATCATGACGGCTCCAAATCGGAACGTTGCCCCAAGGCGCGTAGCAACTCCATGCGCATGAGTTGGATTTCGGCGCAGGCGCGTCGGATATTCCGTTCCGTCTCAGGAGTGACTGGCAATGTACCAATGTTCGCGGCTTTTGCGAGCTGATTGAGATTGTTGGCAATGCGCGATTGTCCAAGCAGCGCCAACAACTTCGCCAAACTTTGTTTGTCCTTGATAGGGCGTCTTAGTCTTGAACGCGCGCGGCGCGTTCCAATGCCGCTACCATCGAAAATCTTGTCTTTGATGAATGCACCGAGAGGCATGTCGCCCGCGAGTTCCTCTAAACGTGCACGCTCTTCAAAAGTCAGTCTGAGTGAGAATGGAGGAAGCTTTTTGCTCATGCTTTCTCCCTGCGTTTGACACGGAGGGCGTCATTCGCAGGGAAATTTAGAGTTTCAAGCAGTTGATTCCATTGGTAAAGTGTTTCGAACAATGTGTTCGAACCTTCTCCGCCAAGGTGCGCCATTTATTTATATAAATCAATAGCTTGGGAATTCACTCCGATGCAAGTTGCTGCTTACGTGAGAAATGCGCGTAGTCAGAGGGAGCTTCGCCGACCCCATCCGGGGTTCACGTTGCGCAGGGATGGAAAGCGAATGCATCCAGTACTCTCAACCGCAACGAGCTGGTTGTCGCCAAATTCGAATCTCACATGACGCGCCAGCTCCCAATCACCAGCTCCCAATCAAATGACGCTCCAGCGCGGTGCAGCGGTCATTCAGTGGTGCCCCCAAGATCGTAAGCGATGCGGCTGTCCCATCCAGTAGTTGAGTTGCGCGTCACTGCGGGGTCCGGGATCTACTGCTCCCAATGAGGAGCAAAGCTTTGCAACAAACAGTGCAGCATTTGTTGGAAACGAACGATCGGGGGGTGACCCGTCTCGACGTTCTGGAGGGGCCGACGGGCCGGCCCAGCTGGACGGCGGAGAAGAAGGCTTCGATTGTGGCGGAGAGCTTCGTGCCTGGGGCCAGGGTCGGCGATGTCGCCCGTCGGCACGGGCTGACACCGCAGCATCTGACTTCGTGGCGGCGTCTGGCCCGTGAGGGCAAGATCGTCTTGCCGGCGGAGGAGATGGTCGGGTTCGCCCCGATCGTCGTGGAGGACGAGCGAGAGGACGCACCGGAGACGCCATCATCGCAGGCGTCCGTTCCCATCGAGATCGAGATGGACGGTCTCATGGTGCGTGTGCCGGCTGATATCGCCACCGACCGACTGGCGGAGATCATCGCGGCCCTTCGTGCCGCCCGGTGATCGTTCCGTCCCAGAACGTCCGGGTGGTGATCGCGACCAGGCCGGTGGACTTCCGCAAGGGACATGACGGGCTGATGGCGGTCGCCGAGAAGGAGCTGGGTCTCGATCCGCATTCGGGTCTCATCATTGTCTTCCGTGCCAAAAGGGCCGACCGGATCAAGGTGCCGTTGTGGGACGGCTCGGGTCTTGTGATGGCCTACAAGCGGCTGGAGGATGCCAAGTTCGCCTGGCCGAAGATCCGTGACGGCGTCATGCGATTGTCCCGTGCGCAGTTCGAGGCCCTGTTCGAAGGGCTCGATTGGCGGCGGGTTCATGCCCGCAGAGTGCGTGCGCCAGCGGTGGTTGAGGCGTGATTCTCCGGCTGAACCGTACCATATCCTCCGTATGCTGGATGGCTATGCCTGCAAGGCTTGTGCACAAGGCGTCATCCAGGCGCCGAGCCCGCCGCATCTCATCGAAGGCGGGATGCCGACCGAGGCGCTGATCGCTCATGTGCTCATGACCAAGTACGGCGATCATTGCCCGCTCTACCGGCAGGCGGGCATCTTCGCCCGCTCCGGCATCGAGTTGGATCGCTCAACCCTCGCAAACTGGGTCGGCAAGGCGTCCTTCCACCTGTCCCCACTGGTCGATCGCATGCTTGAGCACCTAAAAGCGTCAATCCACGAGCGACTGTGTTGTGTTTCGGACCATATTTGAGGAAACCCGAGCAATGCTTCGCAAGCAAGATGGCCAAGACTACGCCATCATACCCCCATCCACGAGAAGATCGGCGCCTGTAATATAGGAGGCATCGTCGGAGGCGAGAAACAAGACGGCGCGCGCAATCTCGATGGGTTCGCCGATACGTTTGAGCACCGTTCCCTGGCTTATCTTCTCGATCCAGTCCGGATCGGCTGACCCGCGCAACTGATCGGTATTGATCGGGCCGGGCAAAATCGCGTTGACCCGAATTCCTTGCGGCGCCAGATCGTAGGCTCCGGATCGGGTAAGCCCCCGCACTGCGAATTTCGATGCCGGATAATGGGCCAGCCCGGCGGCCGACCGCAGGCCCCAGGCCGAGGAAAAATTCACGATCGCACCGCCGCCGGACTCTCCTATGAGCGGCGCGGCATGGTGCATGCCGAGAAACACGCCCCGCTGGTTGACGTTCACCATCCGGTCGAAATCCTCCTCCGTCGTCTCGAGGATGGAACCCTCTGCGGCAATGCCTGCGCAGTTGATCAGGATGTTGAGACCGCCAAAGGCTTCCCTGGCCGCTGCCACGGCCTTTTCCCACTGATCGGATTTGCTGACATCAAGCGGCTGAAAAGTCGCGGCCTCTCCGATGGAATCGGCAACGGCCATGCCCCGCTCGCTGTCAAAATCCGCCACCAGGACCCGCGCGCCCTCGCTGGCGAACAGACGGGCCGTAGCTTCTCCCAAACCCTTGGCGGCGCCCGTAACGATGGCTGATTTGCCGTCCAGTTTTCCCATGATATCTTTCCTTGTGTTCTTTGTGTCCGGACATCCGCCGGACAGGGAATTTTCGCTTTTGTTTCGCTTAGACGCCGCGTGAGCCGTCGAGGTTTGCGCTCGCCACGTCAGATTGCGGTATACCCGCCATCGACGAGGAAATCGGCGCCCGTGACGTAGCCGCTTTCGTCGGAGGCCAGATAAAGCGCGCAGGCGGCGACCTCCTCCGGCTCTCCGGGGCGTTGCACCAGAAAGCTTTCGCCGAGGGATTTCATGACGGCGGGGTCGTTGATGAAGGGTTCGGTCTGCGCCGTGCGGATGAAGCCCGGCGAGATCGAGTTGACCCGAATCTTGTGCGGGGCGCCTTCCGCGGCCCATTGCCGGGTCATCGCGACGACCGCGCCCTTGGCGGCGTTGTGCGCAAGCGCACCCTGCGCCCGGGCGCCGATCCTGGCCGCGATCGAGCCGGTATTGATGATCGAGCCGCCGCCGCGCTCGACCATGTGCGGCCAGGCTTCGCGCGTGAGGAGGAAGACGATATCGATCTCTTCGCGCAGGGTCCGCGAGAAGGTCTCGTAGGTCATCTCGGGAAAGAAATCGAAATAGGCCATCGCGGCGTTGTTGTAGAGGATGTCAAGCCCGCCGAAATGGTCGATGGCAAATTTCATCATCTGGCTTGCGCCGTCGGGCGTGGACAGGTCGACCGGCTGGAGCGACACCATCTCGCCGCCCAGTTCCCTCACTTCGGCGGCGACCTTTTCGCCGTTCTCCTGGTTGAGATCGCCGCCGACAACCTTCGCGCCTTCGCGGGCAAAGGTCATCGCCGCTGCGCGTCCCATGCCACTGCCCGTGCCGGTAACGAGCGCTACTTTGCCTGCAAGTCGTCCTGTCATCTTATATCTCCTCAATGCCTGGTGCCCGATTCTCGGGAGCCGCAATTAGGGCCATTCTCGGATCACTTGAGCGCCGGAATGACTCCTGCTGTCGGGATCGATATGAGACGCTCGCCAAGCGCCGCAAGACGGCACACAGATGATACCGAAGTCACGGGAGGAGAACGGCTCGGGTCTTCCTGGAGACTATCCGGAGTGAATTACTTTGGATGGGGACAGATGCTCTTTGCCCCGACACCTCGGTTCGACGGGAGAAGCACATTTGCACGATACATAACTCAGATCGCCTTCCTGATCACTGGACCGAAAGACCAGCCGCAGATCCCGGATCGGAGTGCCTATGTTTCCGTATCGTGCCGCGCCTGTGCCGCTTCGATCTGCGTCAGGTGGCGGAACGCCCACATGCCGACCGACTGGATTGGATCCGACAGCGAATGCCCCAGATCGGTCAGCGCATAATCGACTCTGGGCGGGGTGGATGGCGTGACCGTCCGTTTGACGAGGCCGTCGCGTTCAAGATTGCGCAGCGTTAGTGTCAGCATCCGCTGCGAAATGCCGTCGATACCGCGTTTGAGTTCGCTGAATCGCAGCGATCGCTCGCGGAGCAGCATAATGACCAGCACACTCCACTTCCCGGCAATGCTGGAGAGCACGCGTGAGACTCGCAGGCAGTCGGCCATATTGTGGATGGCGGGCTCGGTTCGGTCCATGTGACCTCGGTATCATCTGTGTGCCGTCTTGCGGCTCTTGGTCGTGGCTTCGTATATATACCAAGTTACAAATAAGAACCAAGCGCCGGCGTGGAACAGCTTCTCACACCGTTGTGAGACCGAGGAGCCCGGGACGCTGATGCGCCTCGTTGTCAACGACCGGAGCAATCACATGAATGAGACCATCGACCTCAAAAGAGCCATCTATCCCGACCTTGGCGATCGGCGGGTCGTCATCGCTGGTGGCACAGGAGATGTTGGTGAAGGTATCGTTCGGACATGGCTGAAGACCGGCGCGCATGTGATCGTGCCGTCGCGCACCGACAGTAGGGTGGAACAGTTCCGGCAAGTGCTGTCCGACATCGGCCAGCCCATAAATCTGGACTTCGTGACGGGCCGCTACAACAGTTTTGATGAGGCGCAGGCGATGACCGAGTCCATCACGACCAAATACGGCCCGGTTACGGATGTCATCGCCTCGATCGGCGGCTGGTGGCAGGGCAAGCCCCTGTGGGAGGTCGATACGGACGAGTGGCAGCGCTATTTCGTCGGTATGACTACAACCCATTTCGCCATGGCCCGGGCCTGGAGCCCCCGCCTGCCGCAGACCGGCAGCTATCAGTTGATCCTTGGCGGCAGCGCGGTCGAGCCAGTGCCGAACGCCTCGATCATCAGTATGCAGCAGGCGGCGTTATTGATGATGCGCCGTGTCCTGTCCGCCGAGGCGGGCGACCGGCACCGCGTGGCCGCCCAGATTTTGGGGCCGGTGGTCACCCGCGCGCGCAAACGCATCGACCCCGCCTGGGTATCGAATGAGGAAGTCGGACTGGCCTCTGCTGGGATCGCCGCCGATGCCGGTGCAAAGGATGCAGACTACGTATCCTATGACAAGGCGCAGATGCAGGAGACGCTGAAAGGGCTGCATGTCTATCCGAAGTGAAAGCCGGCGGCGCCGCAGCCGATTGCATATCATGACCATGAGGAGACCATCGTGAAAGCGATCCAATACGAGACGTTCGGAGAGCCTGAAGTTCTGAAGATCGTCGACATCGATGTCCCCCATGCAGGGCCGGGCCAGGTGCGGATCGCGGTGCGCGCCGCCGGCGTCAATCCTGCGGACTGGAAACGGTTCACGGGGTTTTTCCGAGATTTCATGCCGATCGAATTCCCCGCAGGGGTTGGGTTCGAAGCCGCCGGGATCGTGGACGAGGTTGGCGAGGGCGTGACCGGCGCTACCATCGGTGATGCCGTTTTCGGGCTTGGCGCCAATACGCTGGCGGAACACGCCGTGCTTTCAAGCTGGGCCGCCAAACCGGACGAGATGCCCTTCGAGGTTGCCGGGGGACTCGCCGTCGTCGCGGAAACCGGACTGCGCAGTCTTGACCAGGTTGGCGTGAAAGACGGAGAGACGCTTCTGGTGAGCGGCGCGGCGGGCGGGGTCGGCTCGGCCATTATCCAATTCGCGCGCCATCGCGGGATCACCGTCATCGGTACGGCCAGCGAGCCGAAGCATGACTATCTACGTGGGCTCGGCGCCATCCCGACGACCTACGGGCCGGGCCTGGCCGAACGGGTGAAATCGCTCGCGCCCCAGGGCGTGGACGCTGCGCTGGATCTCGCCGGTTCCGGCAATATTCCCGAACTGATCGCGATTGTCGGGGAGCCTTCACGGGTTCTTTCGATCTCCGATTTCTCTGCGCCCGAGCATGGCGCACAGTTCTCCACCCAGCCCCAGGAGCATCCGGAACACGCCCTTGCAGAGGCGGCGCGGCTCTATTCGGAAGGCGCCTTCAGCCTGCATGTCGAGGCCTTCCCGCTGGCGCAAGCCGGGGACGCCTTTGCGCTCAGCATCAAGGGGCACGTTACCGGCAAGCTCGTCATATCCATCACTTGATCGGGAAGGGAGGCAAGCCAGCATGATACAGAAAGAAAAAGGACACAAAGAGATGACCACCCTTTTGACACCTGTCGTTTCCACGCAGCGGGCTGCACTTGGTAGCAGTTTTACTGCCCGCCGGGTGGAACCGGAGCGCTTCCACGGCGCGGCCGATCCCATCATGGGGTTCGATCATTACCGCATGAACGCGGTCACCTTCGCGCCCCATCCCCATGCCGGATTCTCGGCCATCTCCTATCTCTTCGAGGACAGCGCGGGCGGATTGCGCAACCGGGACTCACTCGGCAACGACTTCGTTGTCGATCCCGGCGGGATACTCTGGACACAGGCGGGCTCGGGCGTCATGCACGACGAATTGCCCGCCGAGGATGGGAAGGAGGTCCATGGCCTCCAGATCTTCATCAATCTCAGTGCCGCCAACAAGGACACCGCCCCGCGCGTCCTGCATCTTACGGCGGCCGAGGTGCCGGTCTGGACGAGCGCGGGCGGAAGCCAGATGCGGGTCATGGTCGGGAGCCACGAAGACGTGACATCATCGCTCAACCCCAGCGAGCCGGCCAACCTGTTCGACCTGGCACTTGTCGCCGGTGATGGGATCGATCTTCCGCTTGCCGCCGGCTGGGACATGCTGGTCTATGCGGAAAACGGCGAGGCGCGGATCCATACAAGTAATGGAGAGGCGGTTTTGAAGACGGGCGACGCCGTGGCGGCAAGCGCGCCGGGCAAGGAGAGTTCAGTGCGTCTCACCTCGGACGGAGGCGCGCGCCTCGTCATCCTGTCCGGACGCGCCCTAAAGGAACCCGTGGTCCAGCACGGGCCTTTCATCATGAACAGCCAGGCTGATATTGGCGCCGCTATCGCGCGCTATCAGCGCGGCCAGATGGGTGTGCTCGCACCCCTGGCGCAGCCATAGGCGCCGAGCGGATCCGTCACGACAGTAGCAGAACAGACCTCGGGTCTTTCATGTCGATTGCGAAGTTCGCCCGTATGCATCGTAAACAAGCCAGAGGAGAATCGCTATGGAACAGGCTAGCCTGGCGCCCGTAGTCGATGAGTGATATTATGAATGGTTCAGAGTTCGGAGTTAGTTTTCCGGCGAAAATCTCGAAAAGAAGATCTTCAATGAAAGCCACGCGTCGGTCGATTCTCGGGCCTCAGGGTGACGGGATTATCTACGGGGTAGAGCCGGTCCTGAAACGAGCTTCGTCCCTGCAGATTGTAAGCGAAATAATCAGTATAGGATTTTCCGAGTCAAACACCTGACAAGATCGACGGAGAACGGAGGAATTCCGGGCGTCAACGACAATACCATTCGCCAAGGGACGGGTTATTGTTCATGCGTTTCCTCAATGATGTAGGCGCAGCGGCGCGCGCCCTCGATGATGTGTTCAGAGCGCTTGATCGTCACGTCAGGCCCCAAAAGGGATTGGAAGAGAGCGAGCTCAGCGCGGCAAAATCCCTGACAGAAACTCGCTGCGGCGCAGATTGGGCAGTGGTTCTCAACCAGAAGAATCGAACCGTCTTTGGCGACTTTCCAGTCCGCCATGTATCCTTCCGCCGACCGCAACTCCACGAGCGCGGCGACTCGCTTTTTGAGTGTGACGCATTCGGCCATCGCTGTTTCGTATTGCGCCCGGGTGTCACGTTCCCTCTGACTGATGATGGTGTCGAGAGTTTCATCTCCAAGTGTCGAGCGTATCGTCCTCAAAAGTTGCACAGTTAGGCTTGCATGCGTGTCCGGAAATCGCGTCTGCGAATCCGGTGTTAGACGCCATTCCTGTTTGGGACGGCCAACGCCGGTAGAGACACTTTCAGACTCGACCAGTCCTTCCTCGGCGAGCCGGACTAGCTGTTGGCGCGCTGCCTCTCCGGTGATTTCAAGTTTGTTCCCAAGCTCGGCGGCGGTCTGGTTTCCCTGCATTTTCAATAACATGAGAATCCGCTCTGCCGTGCTTCGCGGTGGTTGCCCTTTATTTTCCAAGATACTTCTTGACATATTATCGCCGATAGTTTTAAAAGTTATTCCTTGGAAAATAGGCGGGTCGCGTTGGGAACGCAAGCCCGAACTCCCAAAGGAGAATGAATGGTGGCTTTTCAACTCCCCCCATTGCCCTTTTCTCAACGCGCGCTGTCGTCAAGCGGCATGTGCGAGGAGACGCTGGAACTTCATCATGGCAGGCATCACCAAGCTTACGTGACCGCCCTGAACGGCCTGGTGGACGCCACCCCGGCTTTGCAAGACAGGACACTTGAGGAAATCATCGCCTTCACGAGCGATCGCGCCGACCTCGTTCCGGTCTTCAACAATTCAGGCCAGCACTGGAACCACAGCTTCTTCTGGAACTCCCTGTCTCCCAAAGGGGGCGGCATGCCGGGCAAATTGGAAGTCAAGATCGTCGAAGACTTCGGATCTGTCGTAGCATTCAAAGAGAGTTTCAAAGCTGCTGCGACAGGGCAATTCGGTTCGGGATGGGCCTGGCTCATCCTCGGTCCGGACGGAAAGCTCAAGACGACGAAAACGGCAAATGCGGCCAGTCCGCTTTCGAGCGGTGAAGGCAAGCCGCTGCTGACGCTCGATGTGTGGGAGCACAGCTACTACGTCGACTTTCGCAACCGGCGTCCGGACTATGTGACGAATTTTCTCGATAATCTGGCGAATTTCGAATTCGCCGACGCCAATCTTGGGTAGCGGATGACTTCGGCCATGCTGGATAAAAGCTCTTCCGAAACAAGGCGCGCCGGCGCATCTTTCCACAGCCAGTCGAAATCGTTGGGCAAGCGCCTGGCCTCGGTCGTCATTGCACTGATCGTTCTCGGGTTGTTGTTCGCTGGTCTCGCCTTTTGGCGCGGTGCGCGCGTCGGCGGCCAGCAAGCCTGGCCGCAAGGCCCGCTTCCCGTTGCGGCGATGGTTGTTGAACCTGTTGCAGCACCAATCTCGCTCGAGGCCGTCGGCTCCCTGCGCGCCGCCAATGCGGTGATGCTGGCGCCCGAGGCGAGCGGGCGCGTTGTCGAGATCAATTTCGAAGCGGGCGAGGCTGTCGAGGACGACGCGCTGCTCGTTCAGCTGTTCGATGACCCGGAGCGAGCCGATCTTGCGGCGGCGAAGGCCGCTGTGAAGCTCGCCGAAACACAGTTCGAGCGTGTTGAACGCCTTGCGCCAACCGGTGCCGCCTCTCGCGAAGCGCTGGACCAGCGCAGGGCGGAACGCGACCAGGCAGAGGCCCTCGTCCTGCAGCTTGAGGCGCGCATCCGGCAGAAGCAGGTCCGCGCGCCCTTCGCCGGCGAAATCGGCATGCGGCACATCAATCTCGGGCAATATCTGAATGCCGGAGAGCCGGTCGCGACCTTGACGGCGCTCGACAAGCTCTTCGTTGATTTCGCCCTGCCCCAACAAAATCTGAGCCGGTTGCGGCGCGGCGCGGCTGTCGAGGTGACAAGCGACGCCTGGCCGGAGCGGACATTCGCCGCCGAGGTCGACGCCATCGAGCCTCAGATCAGCGCGGATACGCGCAATGTTTCGGTACAGGCGGTTCTCGCAAATGAAGACAGCGCTTTGCGCCCGGGGATGTACGTCACGGCGTCGCTGGTCCTGCCGCCCCAAGAAGGCGCCCTGGTTGTGCAGGCGACTGCGATCATGACGTCCGCGCAAGGCGACAGTGTCGTTGTCGTTCGGGGAGATAACGCGCAGGAAGGCGGGACTGCGGAAATCGTCCCTGTCGTCAGCGGGAGGCGCATTGGAAACAACGTGGTCGTCGCAAGCGGACTCGCCCCGGGCGATGTCGTCGTGACGGAAGGCCAGCTTCGCGTGCAGCCCGGCACGGCTCTCGAGGTGACGAGTCTCCTCGAGAGCCAGGAGAAGTAGAATGTTCACAGACCTGTTCATTAAAAGGCCGACGCTTTCCATTGTCGTCAGCCTGCTTATTTTCCTGGTCGGATTGGCGGCGGTGTTCTCGCTGCAAATTCGTCAGTATCCGAAGATGGAAAGCGCTACGATCAATATCGATACGGCGTTTCCCGGCGCGACCCAGGACGTGATGCAGGGCTTTGTCACAACGCCCATCGCCCAGGCTATCGCCACCGCCAACGGCATCGAATACATCACCTCGACATCCACCCAGGGCAAAAGTCACATTGCGGCCAAGCTTGTCCTCAACGCCGACGCCGATCGGTCGATGACGGAGATCCTCTCCAAGGTTCAGCAAGTCAAATTCCGCCTGCCGGAAGGCGCCGCCGACCCAGTGATCAACAAGATCACAGACGGCGCGTCGGCGATCCAGTATGTCGCCTTTGTCAGCGATACGCTGTCTGCGCCGCAAATCGCGGATTTTGCGACGCGCGTCGCCCAGCCGCTCATAACATCGGTCCCGGGCATTGCTTCTGTCCAGATCGACGGAGGGGCGCCCCTGGCGATGCGAATCTGGGTCGACCCTGTCAAACTCGCCGCCCGCGGATTGACGGCGAGCGATGTGGTCGGCGCCTTGCGGGCCAACAACATCCAGGCCGCACCCGGACAGCTCAAGGGCGACAATACGGCCATCAATATTACTGCGGGCACTGATCTTCGCGATGTCGAAGGGTTCCGGAAGATGCTCCTGAAGACGGGCGAAGGAGGGCCTGTTTACCTGCGGGATGTCGCCACGGTCGAACTCGGGGGACAGAACTACGATTCGGCCGCGCTAAGCTCCGGACGGCAAGCCATCATCCTCGCCATCTCGCCGACGCCGGACGGAAATCCGCTTGAGATAGTCGACGCGGTGAATGCCTTATTGCCGGACATCCGGCGTGTTGCGCCCGCGGGCGTCGAGGTCAAGAACCAGTTCGACGTTGCGCACTTCGTTGAAGCCTCGATCGACGAGGTGGAGCACACGCTGATAGAAGCAGTGGCGATCGTCATTATCGTGATTTTCCTGTTTCTTGGAACGATCCGGGCGGTGATCATACCGATCGTCACCATTCCGCTGTCCCTGCTGGGCACGGCAGCGCTGATGCTCATCTTCGGATTTTCGCTGAATCTTCTGACCCTGCTCGCCATGGTGCTCGCGATCGGTCTTGTCGTCGACGACGCCATCGTCGTCGTGGAGAATATTCACCGCCATATCGAGGAGGGACTGGATCCGGTTAACGCTGCAATCGTCGGCGCGCGCGAAATCGTCGGACCGGTCATCGCCATGACCATCACGCTCGCCGCAGTCTATGCGCCGATCGGTCTCATGGGCGGCCTCACCGGCGCCTTGTTCCGGGAATTCGCCTTTACACTCGCGGGATCGGTGATCGTTTCCGGCGTCATCGCCCTGACGCTGTCGCCAATGATGAGCGGGCGTCTGTTGAACTCGAGGCTGACTGAAGGCAGGCTCGCCAAGGCCGTCGAGCGTGTCATGGAAACGATGACGAATTTCTATATCCGGCTGCTTGGCGCAATCATCAATGCGAGGGCGGCGGTGTTGATCGCCGGGGTCGCCTTTCTCGGCGCCATTGTCGTGTTCTTTACCGGCGCCGCACGCGAACTCGCCCCGCAGGAAGACATGGGATACGTCTTTACGCAAACGAAAGCGCCGCAATACGCCAATGTCGACTACACTGCCCGGTACAGCTCCGAAGTGGAAAATATCTTTCATGACTTTCCGGAATTCGAGGACAGCTTTTTTGGCGTCGGCGGCGCAAATGGCGTCAATATAGGTTTTGGCGGTATTATCCTGAAGGAATGGGACGAGCGCGAACGCAGCGCCGATGAGATTCAAGGCGAGATCGCCGCCCGCAGCGCCGGCGTAACCGGCGTCTATACCGCGGCATTCCAGCCAAGCCCTCTGCCCGCCGCCAGCGCCGGCTTGCCTGTCCAGATGGTCATTCGATCATCAAACGACTTTTCGTCGATATACGAGACAATGGAGACCATCAAAGGCGCGGCGTGGGGAAGCGGCCTGTTCGCCTTTGTCGACAGCGATCTCGCATTCGACAGCCCCGAAGCGCATATGTCGATCGACCGCGCCAAGGCGGGCGAACTCGGCGTTTCCATGTCGGAGATAGCCGATACGCTTGCGGTTATGGTCGGCGAGAATTATGTCAACCGCTTCAACTGGTTTGACCGTTCCTATGACGTCATTGCGCAGGCGCCGCCGAATAAAAGGCTGACGCCCGACAATCTCGGCCAGTTCTATGTCAGGACCGGCGCAGGCGCACTCATACCGCTGTCCACAGTCATCAATGTCGAAATGCGCCCGCAGCCGAACGCGCTGCCGCAATTCAACCAGATGAACGCCGCAACCCTGTCGGCCGTGCTGATGCCCGGGGTCACCATGGGCGAGGCGGTCGAATTCCTGAAGAGCCAGTCCGTGCCTCCCGGCATGTCGATCGACTGGCTTGCCGATAGCCGTCAATATGTCCATGAGGGAAATCAGTTGACGATTTCGTTCGGCTTCGCTCTGGTCGTCATCTATCTTGTGCTAGCGGCCCAGTTCGAAAGCTTCCGCGACCCGCTGGTGATTCTGGTGACGGTGCCGCTCGCTGTTTGCGGCGCGCTCGCACCGCTCTATCTCGGTTTCACGACGCTCAACATCTACACCCAGATCGGGCTCGTCACGCTGATCGGCCTGATCTCGAAGCACGGCATCTTGATGGTGTCTTTCGCCAACGACATGCAACGCGCGAACGGATGGGGCCGGCGTGAAGCCATTCTCCACTCCGCCGCCGTCAGGATGCGGCCTGTGTTGATGACCACGGCGGCCATGGTGGCGGGGCTCGTTCCGCTCATCTTCGCCGAAGGCGCCGGTGCGGCGAGCCGGTTCGCCATCGGCGTCGTCGTCGTGATGGGCATGCTGGTCGGCACGATGTTCACCCTGTTCGTGCTGCCGACCATGTATACGCTGCTGGCGGTCCGGCATAATCCCCATGCTGAAGAAGAAGGCGGCAGAAGCCCCGCGCAGGAAACCGCTCATGCGTAAGGTTTTCGCTTCCGCCCTGCTTGCCCCTCTGTCCGCTGCAGCATGCGCCGTCGGCCCGGCCTATGAGCCTCCGGCCCTGCAAGCCGGCGCCGAAAACAACTTCGTAACGACAGGCGCGGCGTTCGATCCGGCGTCCTCCGTTCCCGACAAATGGTGGCGGCTTTACAACGATCCGGCGCTTGACGCCGTGGTCTCCGGGGCGCTGCGCACCAATACGGATCTCAGGGTCGCCATGGCCAATCTTGCAGAGGCGCGCGCCGTGTTAAGCCAGACGCGCGCAGCGCGGCTGCCGTCGACGGAGCTTTCCGGCGGCGTCAACTATGGCGACGCGATGCAGGGCGGCGCGTGGGCCGGCGTCGACGAACAATGGTCGAAAACCGCCAATCTCTCGATGGCCTGGGAGGTCGATCTGTTCGGGCGCGTGCGCCATGCGATCGAGGCGGCGCATTCCGATGTCGAAGCCATTGAGGCGGCGCGTGACGCCGTTCGCGTCACAGTCGCCGCCGAGACGACCCGCGCCTATGTCGACGCCTGTTCCTTTTCTCTCTCCCTTGAGGTGGCGCAACAGTCTTACGAGACAAGCCGGGAAAGCTTGAAACTCGTGGAGGAGCAGCATCGCGCCGGCGCGGCCGACGATCTCGATCTGGAACGCGCCGCCGCCCGAACGGCTTCGGCGCGCGCGCAGGTTCCCGTTTACGCCGCCGGGCGCGACCGGGCGTTATTTGAACTCGCCGCCTTGCTCGGAAAGACGCCGGACGAGGTTCCGCAGGCTGCTCGCGAATGCGCCGCGCCGCCTGAACCGGTCGCTGCGTTGCCGGTGGGCGACGGCGCTGCGCTCTTGCGCCGGCGTCCCGATCTGCGCCAGGCGGAACGGAGACTTGCGGCGGTTACGGCGCGGGTCGGCGTCGCGACAGCCGAGCTTTACCCCACGATCAGCCTCGGCGGGAGCGGGTCGTTTTTCCGCAACGACCTTGTGGATGGCGATGACTCCTTCACATTTTCCGTCGGGCCGGCAGTAAGCTGGAGTTTTCCGAATGTCGTTTCAGCGCGCGCCCGGCTCAAACAGGCCGAAGCGCGCGGCGATGCAGCGCTGGCGGCCTTTGACGGCAAGGTCGTCACGGCCCTGAAAGAAGTCGAACAGGCGCTGACTACGGTCGTCGGCGAACAGGACCGGCTCGATGCGCTGCGTGAAGCGCAAGCTCGGTCAGAGCGCGCCTACAATCTCGCTGATCTGAAATACCGCGCAGGCTCGGTCGCTTATGTGGACGTGCTTGTGGCGCAATCCGACCTGCTCGCCGCACGCGCCGCCTATGCGGCGTCCGTACAGAGACTTTCGTCGGATCGCGTCGATCTGTTCAAGGCGCTTGGCGGCGGGTGGCGTGACACCGAGATGGCAAAGGTCAGTTTGCCCGGCGCGGTCTCAATAGCTTCTGCGAAAGAACGGTAAAACGATGATTGACAGTTTGGCGAGCGGCCCATTTTTGGCTTGGGCGTTAGGGGCGTTCTTCATCGTCGGCGGAATCGTGAACGCAATCCCCCGACAGGCTATCCGCCAGCAATATGCGCTTTGGGGATATCCGACATGGTTCCATTATCCGACAGCCATTCTTGAGCTTATCTCCGCCGGTCTTTTGTTCTTTTCCCAAAGCCGCTTCGCCGGGGCTGTGCTCGGCGCGCTTGTCATGTTAGCCGCCGTCGTCACTTTAATTCGCAACCGGGAATATAAGCATGTCGTGATTCCGGCAGCTGTGCTGATCCTCACTGCGGTGGCGGCCTGGATCGCTTTCGGGCAGGCGGGCGAAGGGAGCGCAAGCGCTTTTATTACACTCAGTCGCCGCTTCACGCTCGAACCTTCCGCCGTCAATATCTTGTACAATGGCCCGTTTCTTTATTATGCCGAAGCTCGGGGAATTTCTTGAACGCTACCCGGATATTGAGCTGAGGGTCAGTGAGACCGACAGAATGGTCATCTGATCGAGGAAATAACTTGCGCCAGCCCTGACTATGTCGAACGCTACGGCGCGCCAGAGAGCCTGGATGATCTCGATGGACATCGCATGGTCGGCTATCTAGCGTCGGGTACCGCCGAGGCCCATCGCGGCAACATTGAGGATCTCGACAGCCTGCGCGACGGCGCGGCCCGCTGCGACGGGGTGATCCACACCGCGTTCGATCACGATTTCACCCGTTTCGTCGAGAATTGCGAGAAAGACCGGCGCGCCATCGAGGCGCTCGGTTCCGCGCTGCCGGGGTCGAACCGCCCGCTTGTCATCACCTCCACCACCGCGATTGGTACGCCGGTGCCAGGCCGGCCGGCTGTCGAGGACCATTTCGATCCTGATCACCCGAACCCGCGCGTAGCGTCGGAACTGGCCGGGCGCACGCTGTTGGAGCGCGGCGTAAATGTTTCGGTCATGCGACTGTCGCAGATTCACGACACCCACAGGCAGGGGCTCGTCTCCAACCTGATCGGCCTGGCCCGGGAAAAAGGCGTGTCCGCCTATGTGGGAGAGGGACAGAACTGTTGGTCCGCCACCCATGTCACTGATGCGGCGGTGTGCCGGCAAGGTCGATCACTGTGGAGGACGCGGAAAACCACTTCGGATGGCTCTCCGCCTTTGCTGGCCGGGATATGTCGGCGTCGAGCAAACTGACGCGGGAGCGGCTGGGCTGGCGGCCGACCGGGCCGGGCCTGATCGCTGATATCGAGAATCTGTCCGGGGATGCTGGCACTCCTTGACCGCGCGGGGCATTCCGGATTGTTGTGTGCCGAACATTCCATCTGGGGCTCTGCGATCTCAATTCTCGTGCGGTGGATTGTTCTCGATCACGTGCTGATAGGCGACGAGATCGAGGAAAGCCTCGGCTTCCACGACCAGGCCATCCTTCATTCGGAATATCCACACGAACTGGTTGCGGTACGGATCGCCCGCCGTCGTCGTAGCCGACGCGTCGAAACGGATGATGACTGCATCGCCGACGGCCCAGATATCATGGACATCCGGCACAAGCGGAGTTGAGAGGCGGCTGATCAGCGGCGCTGAAGCGCGGCGGCTAAAATCCTCGCTTCCGCTGTAAGTACCCGCCACCGGGCCGGAGCCATGGATGGTCCAGACGACATCAGGCGACAGGAGATCGAACACCCCGCCTTGTCCCGCCGCCCAATCGTCGAACGCGTCCCGCACGACTGTTTCATTCTGTGCGGTGATCTGGTCTTGGCGGGTGCGAACATCGGCAGTGCACGAGCTGATCAAGGCCATCAGTGCTGGCGCAGCTAGCAGCGCGGCTCCGGAACGCCAAAGCGTCAGGGTTGGAAATTGAAAGGCCACGGGACTTGTTCCTTTTTGCCTGGTGGAATGGAAGAAGCCCAAGGGCCGGAAACTAAAAATTCAAATGGCCGATGAGGCACCGGGCCGTCCGGCTGCGACCGCCTCGCCCGCAGGTTCGCATTTGTCTTTTGACCAGCCGGGCGCGCGGTCATGAGCCGTATGCGTTCTTCCAAGGAGTCCGACGGGTCGGGCATTGATCACCCATGTTTGGTTTTCTCACATGGCGGTTCCGATCCAACTAGTGCAGATCATTCGGACTCGTGCGCATCTTCGGTGGCGAATACCCGCTTGGCAGCAAATAGCCCGTTCAGCGCAGCAGGAAATCCGGCATAGACCGACATCTGGATCATGATCTCCACGATCTCATCGCGCGTCAGCCCGCAGTTCAATCCGGCACGAATATGAACCTCAAGCTGTGGCGCGGCGTTGCCGAGCGCGCAAAGAGCCGCGATGGTGGCGATTTCGCGTTCGCGCAAGCCGAGGCCCGGGCGCGACATGATATCACCGAAGGGATATTCGAAGAGATAATCGGCGAAATCCGGCGCGATATCGGCCAGTGAATCGATGACCGCCTGGCCAGCGGTTCCGTCAATCCTTTCCAGCATCCGCTTGCCGCGATCCAGTCGTGTTTCGCTTGTTTTGGTCACTTCTTGTGCTCCTTCCTACGGTTGGACGGATCGCCGGTACAGGATCATGCCTGCGTGATAGAGGATGCCGTCGATAAATTCCCCGTCTGCTGTGAAGCCGGTGTCATCCCAATAGTCGATGTGGGCGCCAGTCACCTCGTAGCGTCCCTGATAGGCGCGCTCGCGAGACCCGCGTGCCTCGATGTATCGGCCATTCGGAAGGAGTTCATGCCGGATCTGGCCGTCTTCGGTGACCCACAGGCCAACATAAGGGTGATCTGCTTTCAACTCGTTCTCCTGAGCAGCGGCAGGTTGGATCGCAAAAGTTGCGGCTAAAACGACTGCGGTGGTGCGTTTCATCTGGATCCTCCGTTGATCAGTTGGCGGATGCAGTCGGGCGGATGGTGATTTCGGTGGTGTCCACGCCTTGGCGCGATAGGCGTCCATCGCCGCCATCGTCTCCTCATGGGTAATCGTCGAGGCGAGCTCGCTTTCGACGACTCCGGGATTGACGCAGGTGACGCGGACTTTCGAACTCTCCTGCCGCAATCCATCGGAAATCGCGCGGACCGCGAACTTGGTCGCGCAGTAAACGGCGGCTGTGGGAACCACGGACAGCGCCCCGATGGAACCGATATTGATGATCTGGCCGCTGCCTTGGGCTTCCATGACCGGCAGCACCGCCCCGATGCCCCACAGCACGCCCTTGATGTTGACGTCGATCATCCGGTCCCATTCGTCCACCTTGCCGGCCGCGAGCGGCGACAGCGGCATGACGCCGGCATTATTGACCAGGACGTCGATGCGACCCCATTCGTCCATGGCCGCCTGTGCGAAATCTGCCATGGACGCGCGATCGGTCACGTCAAGCGCTACAGCCTTCGCAGTTCCGCCCGCGGCGTTGATATCGGCCGCAATGGTTTCGATCCGGTCCAGCCGACGCGCTCCCAGCAACAGTTTTGCGCCAGCGGGGCCGATCTCCCTGGCGATTCCTTCGCCGATCCCGCTGGACGCGCCGGTAATCAAGACAACCTTGTCCATATCGTACTCCTTGCCTGCATTTGCAGCCAATATGGACGCGGCGAACTGTATCCGGTATCCACCTAATTCTCGACAACTTGGTTAGCTATGCTGGACAATGAAATTTGATCTCAACCTGCTGCCGCTCTTTCTCGCGGTCGCGGAGGAAACCAACTTCCGCGCCGCGGCAGATCAGCTCGGTGTTACACGCTCCGCCGTCAGCCAGGGCGTTCGACGTCTGGAGGATGTGCTTGGAACAGCCCTGGTCATGCGCACGACCCGTTCGGTACGCCTGACCGAGGCGGGCGAGCGGCTGCACGCGGCGCTGCAGCGGCCGCTTTCGGATCTTGGCGCCGTGGTAGAACACATCGCCGAGGAGACCGCGCCAAGCGGGCTCCTGCGCATTGCGGCCACGTCCATTGCCGAGCAGTTTCTGGCTGGGCCGCTCATCGCGTCGTTCACACAAGCCCATCCGCGCATAACGCTCGACATCACGGTCACCGATGAGGAGTTCGATATCGTCGCCGCCGGATTTGATGCGGGCGTCCGTCTCGGCGAGGTGATCGAGCAGGACATGATCGCCGTTCCGCTGACGGGCGATCAGCGGGAATCCGTCGTCGCGGCGCCGGCCTATCTGGAGGCGCATGGGGCGCCTGCCCACCCGCGTGACCTGATCCGCCACCGGTGTATCGGCTGGCGTCCGGCGCCAAACACCGCGCCCTATCGCTGGGAATTCGAAGAGAACGGCGTTGCCTTCGACGTGGCGGTCGAACCGCAGATCACCACGAACGATCTGCGGCTTATGCTCCGCAGCGCGCTATGCGGCGGCGGGATCACCTTTGCGATGGAGGAGACATTCGTCCCCTATGTAAAGACAGGGGAACTCGTGCCCCTGCTTCAGGACTTCCTGCCGCCGTTTCCCGGATTCTTCCTCTATTTCCCGCAACGCCGGAACATCGCGCCGAAATTGCGCGCACTGATCGATCATGTGCGACAGTGGCGACGAGAAACCGCAGGGCTACAGGCAGATCTTGAGCGGGTGACTGGCTGACAACCGCGTACTCAGCTCAGCACGTGCAGCGCTTCGTCTTTTGCCACGGCTCTTTTATATGCATCTCGCTCCACCAGCTTGCCGGCATAGGCCAGAAAAGCTTCCCGTGGGGGGATGGTCTGAAGTCCCAATCCCCACCGATATGTGACCCGACATAGATATCCGCCGCCGTGAAACGATCGCCGGCAATGAAGGGATGGGCTTGCACCGCTCGTTCCAGCTGATCGAGGGTGCGCTCATAGCTGCCATAGCCGAAGAAGAATTGCTGTTCGGGCGCCGGCGCAAAGCCCGCACGGTGGTTGGTCACGGCCTGCTCCACCGGACCCGCGGCAAAGAACATCCAGCGATAATAGTCGGCCAGCTCCTCGGGCGTCGGCCCCAGACCCGCTTCCGGGAACACCTCGGCAAGATAGGCGCAGATCGCCCCGCTTTCCGTCACGGTGCGCCCGTCATGTGTGATTGCAGGCACCTTGCCGATAGGATTAATCTCGGAGAAGAAGCGGGCCCGTTCATCGCTCGGATCGTTGGTTTCTGGCCGTGCCAGGGCCGCTCCGCCCCAGAGGTCGGCCTGGCTCGAGGCCTCGTAGTCCAGAATCACGGTTTCGTAAGCACAGCCCACTTCCTCCAGTATCCAGCGTACAATACGCCCGCGCGAATTGGGATTGGTGTAAAATGTCAAGGTCACGGTAGCTCTCCAAGGTGTTCTGTTTGGATGGGCCGACATCTACGCATGCCGGGGCCCGCCCAGTTCACCGATCCGCGAGGGCGCTGGGATTGTTACTGCTTGGGCGCGCCCTGTGCGGCGTTCGACACGTCGGCCCATTTTTCCCAGGTCTCAATCCTGTTCTGGTAGTGTTGCTTGACCATGGGCAGCAACCAGTTGCCGAGGATCAGCCGCAGCGGCGGATCCTCGGAATCCACCAGCTTCAGGATGGCGGGCGGCGTCGCGTTCGGATCGCCGATGATGGCGCCGTTGAACCGGCTGTGCACCTCTTCACGAAGCTTTTCGTAGGCCGGCATGGCGGTTTCGAGTTGTGTCGCCGCCCGGAAGCCGGTGGAGAAACTGCCAGGTTCGATGATCGTCACCTTGACGCCAAAGCCGGCGACTTCACCTGCCAGCCCCTCCGACAATGCCTCCACAGCCCATTTGGTGGCAAGATAAGTCCCGCCGGTCGGGAGGCTGACCATGCCGGCGATGCTCGACAGGGTGAGGATATGTCCGCTGCCCTGTCCGCGCAGAAAAGGCAGCGCAGCCTGGATGACGTTGAGCGTGCCCCAGACATTGGTCTCGAAGTTGGCTTTCGCCGCATCGATGTCGATCTCTTCTACGGCGCTCATATAGCCATAACCGGCATTGCTCAGGATGACGTCGAGGCGACCGAAATGGGCGTGCCCCTTCGCCATCGCCTCGAATACCGCTGTGCGGTCAGTGACATCGAGCGAGAGGGGCAGAACGGCGTCGCCGTATTCGGCGACGAGACTATCGAGCGCTTCCGGCTTGCGGGCTGTGGCGACGACCTTGTCGCCGCGCGCCAGTGCCGCTTCAGACCAGAGGCGTCCGAAACCACCGGACGCGCCCGTGACGAACCAGACCTTTTGTTGGGGCATGAGGCATTTCCTTGGCAAAATTACACTGAGTGCATTTTATTATTACACTAAGTGCAGCTTTTCAAGGGCTGATTGCCGTGGCAGAAGCGGCGCATGGAAAATGCATTGGAAGAATCGGTGGGCCTGCGCGAACGAAAGCGTCGCCAAACGCGCGAACGGATCGTCGCGGCAGGCCTGAACCTGTTTATCGAAAACGGCTATGAAGCCACCACGCTGGATATGATTGCCGAGGCGGCCGGAATCTCGCGCCGGACCTTCTTCCACTACTTCAAGTCGAAGGATGACATATTGCTGGCGCGCGATGGCAGCAATTTCCCGCAGGCGCTGCGGACTGCCATGCTGGCGCAATCGCCGGATCAAACGCCGCTCGCCGCCGCACGGGATTGCTTTCTCGGACTGGCGTCGCGTTACGAGACGAGACAATCGGTCATTGTCGACCGCCTGCTCCGCTCGACGGAAGCGCTACGCGCTCGCAAGAGCGCCCTCTTTGTCGAGGTTGAACAGACGCTGTTTGACGCCATGTCCGAAATCTGGCCTGCGCCTGAACAGCGGGAAGGTTTGCGGCTCGCCGCAATGATCGCCTCAGGCGTGCTGCGGCTCGCCCTTGATGACTGGCGGACAGAAGATGATGGGCGGCCATTGGCCGACTACCTCCAGCGGAATTTTCAGCGTCTGGAGAGCCCAGGGGCCTATTCCCTACGAACCGATAGAAACTAGGAGCACATCATGGGAAGACTGGATAGCAAGGTTATCTTCATAACCGGCACCGCCGGCGGACAGGGACGTGCCGCCGCCCTGCTTTTCGCGAAAGAGGGCGCACATGTTTTCGGCTGCGATCTCAAGGAGCAGGAAGCCTCCGAGACGGTGGAGATGGTGCGCGCCGCGGGGGGCAAAATGGACTCCTCAATTGTCGATCTGACCGATCCCGATGCCGTGACGCGCTGGATTGAGGCCGGTATCGACGCAGCAGGAAAGATCGACGTGCTCTATAACAATGCGGGCAATCCCAAGATGCGCCCGATCGCAGAGATGACGCGCGAGGAATGGTCCTACACAATTCGGGCAGAGCTGGACATCGTCTTCTATGCTGTCAGCGCGGCATGGAACCACTTCGTCGCACAGGGTGGCGGGGCCATCATCAACACAGCTTCGGTGACGGCCCATCGCGGTTACGGCGCCGCCGGACAGACCGCCCATGCCGCCGCCAAAGGCGGAGTGCTTTCGATGACGCGGCAACTGGCGGCCGAAGGGGCGCCGCACAATATCCGCGTCAACTCGATCTCTCCCGGAACAATCATGACCCCTGCACTAGGCGTCCTGACGGAAGAACAGGTTGCAGAAATGAACAGCATGCAGCCGATGGGCCGGGCGGGCCAACCCGAAGATGTCGCCAGTTGCGCGCTCTACCTGGCCTCCGATGAGTCGGCATGGGTCACCGGCTCTGATTTCATCATTGACGGCGGGATTACGCCGATTCTCAAGACGGCGTGATCCCGAAAAACCACGTTTTCCCTTGTCGCACGCGTCACCCTTTGTTTGCCTGCATGGTGAAAGAAGTTGGCGCAATTTCACCCAAGTTTCCGGGCCAGGAACGCAGCGCGCCACGCCAATATTCCGTCAGCGCGCTGCGTAGTTCTTCCGAGAAAGAGGTAGGCGGTATCGTCTCGCGTGATGCATCGCACGATTGCCACAAGCCACGGGCGAAGGCGTGGCTGCGCACGAGCAGTTGAAAACCACGCCCTGCTGGCAGACCGAGCGCGCGCTCGATCGCACCGCCGGTTTGAGTCATCCGTTCTGTCAGCTCCGCGTTGAAGCATTGGCGGGCGTCTTCAGACATGCCGCGCTTGAATTCGGGGAGCATCCCATCGAGCAGCATCAGAATTGGCTTGCTCTCGAAGAGCATTACAAAGCTGGCGACAATTGCCTCAATGGCGTTTGTTTGGGAGACGTCTGCTTCAAATTTTGCTTCAAGCTCGTCCAATGCCTGGCTCCATCGGACCAGCAGCAAGGTGGCGAATATTGATTCCAGGCTCTCGAAATAGCGATACAGGGTTCCCTTGGCGAGACCGGCCGCTTCGGCGATTCGCGATGCCGTGGGCAGCACAAGCTCATCGCTGAACAAATGGTCCGCCGCGTCGAGAATGGTCTGCCGCCGCATGCCTTTTGCCGCCTCGTCATAGGCACGCTGAACCGCCATCCGTTATGATCCTTCCGCCATTCGAGCGAACAGTTTAGCGGCGGCATGACGCGACAGAAACCTGTTGATGAAAGCGCCAAGCGTGTTGCCAAAGCCGGGAATGACGCTCGGCCGCCTGGCAAACATGGCTTCAAGGCCAACCTTCGCGACCTTCTCGACCGGCAGGGTGAGACGCTGAAGCGCAGGCGGCGGCGTAAATCCGGACACGGTGTTGAACCCTGTTTCCATTGTGCCGGGAGAGACCACGGTCACGCCCACCTTCGGGGCAAGCTCGACATTGAGCGCCTCGCCGAGCGAGAGGAGGAACGCCTTGGTCGCGCCATAACCGGCCATTGACGGCGTCGGTTGAAAGGCCGCGCCGCTGCCGACAAGAAGGATGTGGCCGCCCTCGGCCCGCCACATGCGCTTGCCCAGAAGAAGCGTCAGTTCGGCCAGCGACACCATGTTGAGCTGCAGCATCGCCGTTAATTTCGCAGGATCGTAGTCGACGAAGGGGCCGTAGAGACCGAAGGCGGCGTTGTTGATGAGAACGTCCGGCGCGATCTTCTGTGCGTCAAGCTGTCGGATCAGCGCCGCGGCGCCATCCGGCTCGGAGAGGTCCTGCGGGTGAACCGTTGCCTTAATTGCATGGGCGCGGCTCACATCTGCCGCAAGTTGCTGCATCGGCACTTCGGAACGGGCCGTGAGCGCGACATCATAACCATGGGCTGCAAGCTGGTGAACGAATGCGACACCGAGGCCGCTCGAAGCCCCCGTTACAAGCGCAGTCTTATGGTTCTTCATCATCGCCCCCCTTGGTGACCCACGGTCATATAAGATGACCGTGGGTCACTTGCCAGAGTGCGCGGTTGAAAAAAAGCATTTTTGAAAGCCGGACAGCAGTCTGCGCTTCTCTTGTCGTAAGATCCAAATTTGCGCCTAACGCGCCGCCGCGCGGAAAAAATCCAGAAAGGCCCGGACAGCGGGCGGAAGCTGCCTGCGGCTTGGATAGTAAAGGTGCCATGCGGGAAGCGCGGTCGACCAGTCCGGGAACAGGCGGACAAGACGCCCCGCCGCCAAGTCGTTGGCGGCGTAAGGCTCGGCAACGCTGGTCAGCCCGACACCGCGAACGGCGGCTTGAACCGCATGGCGGGAATCATTCACCGTCAAATTACCCCGAGGGGTGAAGGAGAGCTCGCCCGCGTCATTCGACAACGTCCAAGAGAAGATCGTGCCGCTCGGGAAACGGTGACGGATGCAATTGTGCCGGTTGAGGTCATCGGGTGTCTCAGGCATCCCGGCCTTCTCCAGATAGTCCGGTGAGGCGACCACGGGAAAATCCTGTTCCGGTCCGAAGGGAATCGCGACCATGTCATGCGCCATCTCAAATCCCATGCGCACCCCCGCATCATAGCCTTCGGCCACGATGTCGACATTGCCCGCATCTGCGATGACTTCCAGAGAGATGTCGGGATAGGCTTCCAGAAAGGCTGGTATGTGCGGGACGATCAGCCATTCCACCGCTGGAGCTGGCGCGTTGATCCGGACACGGCCTTTTGGCCCTCCGGTCAGCGACTGCACCTCCTCGACGGCTGTCTGAATGTTGTCGAAAGCCGGCGCAATCCGATCATACAGCAATTCGCCTGCTTCGGTCAGGGCCACGCTGCGTGTCGTCCGGTTGAACAGCCGGACCTGCAGGGCCTCTTCGAGTGCGCGCACCGACTGGCTCAAGGCTGAACCGGTCACCCCACGGTCTTTCGCAGCGCCGCGAAAACTGCCCGCCTTTGCGACCGCCAGGAAGGTTTCAAGATCCGAATGACGCATCGCCGCCCAATTGATAAGAAGTGCTACTCAATTCAAGTAGGAAACATCGCCTAGCGCTTGTCAATTCAACACGCCATTCTCCCTCCCGGTACAGGCCGCAGATTGTGGCCATGGGCTTTGGAAGGCATGACATGGCGGAAACTCGGAAAGTTGCGATAATCACCGGAGGGTCTGGCGGGATAGGCAGCCATGTCGCGAACCGGTTGGCTCGCGATGGTTTCATCGTCGCGATTCAATATCGAACAGGTCAGAAAGAGGCAGACGCTGTTGTCGCTGAAATAAAGGATGCGGGCGGCGAGGCCTTCGCCGTCCAGGGCGACGTGGCCGATGAGGCCGATATCGTCCGCCTGTTCGACGCCGCCGAGGCGGCCGCGCCGATTTCCGTTGTTGTCAATTGCGCCGGCATCATGGACTTGGCCCCCATCAGCCGCGACGCGCTGGATGGTTTTGACCGCGTGATCCGGGCCAATCTGCGCGGGACCTATCTGACCATGTGCGGCGCGGCCAGGCATATGGCCGATGGCGGCCGTTTCATCGCCGTCTCCAGCAGCGTCGTCGCCAAGAACTTTCCCGGGTACGGGGCTTATATCGCTTCAAAGCTCGGAGTCGAAGGTCTCGTGCGGGTCTTTGCCAACGAACTTCGCGGACACAGCATCACCGTGAACGCCGTCGCTCCGGGACCGGTCGCCACCGAGCTCTTTCTTCAGGGAAAAACGGATCAGGAAATCGAAAAGCTCGCCGCTGTTCCCCCGTTGGAGCGTCTGGGCACACCGGACGATATCGCCAGCACCGTTTCCTTCCTCGCTGGGCCGGATGGCGCCTGGATCAATGGACAGATCCTGCGGGCGAATGGCGGGTTTGCCTGAACTCCGTTCGCGCCGGGCTTTTCGGCCATGCCGAGATCGATGTTCGAATGCCTTGCTATTGGGCGACGAGTGCTGATTCCTGATATTGGACGTTCAGCCTTGGGCCGTCGGCCGGATGACGATACTGCCGACATCGACCTCGGGAGGCTGCTCGAGCGCGTAGAGAATGCCCCGCGCGACCGCCTCAGGCGGTATCGCGATATCTCCTAGCCGCTGTCCTATCGCTTCCTTCGTTGCCTGATCGGTAATGGAATCCCCGAAATTGGTGTCCACGACACCCGGAGATATTTCGGTCACGCGCAGGTTCGGGCCGGCTTCCTGCCTGAGCGCCTCCGTCGCCGTGCGCACGGCGTTCTTGGTGGCGGCATAAACCCCCATCGTCGGAAGTATCTTGATACCTGCCGTAGAGATGACGTTGACCACATGTCCGCTATCTTGCTGCGCGAACACCGGCAGGGCGGCGGCGATGCCGTAGAGTGTGCCGCGCAGGTTGACGTCGATCATCGCGTCCCAGTCGTCCACGCGCAGCGCATCGAAGCGCGAGATCGGGCCGATCCCGGCACTATTGACAATGACGTCCAGCCTACCGCCATGCTCAACCGCCAACGCCACGAGGGCGTCGAGATCATTCCGATGGCGTACGTCGGTCGCCTTGAACGCGGCCTTGCCACCCGCGTCGGCGATCTCGCCTACGAGCACTCGGAGCGCCTCTTCGTTGCGCGCGCCCATCACGACATACGCCCCCCGCTCGGCGAGGAGGCTCGCCGTTGCGCGGCCGATACCGCTGCTTGCACCTGTAATGACGACAACCTTGCCTTCAACGCCCATTTTCTGTCTCCTGTTGAGGATGACTAGCGGACGGATCCAATACCATCGATGCTGAGAACGCCATGAACCTGTCACGACGGTCCAAATCCGGATCTGATCCGGTGCCGAATGCCCTCGCCGTCCTCAGCGCGCGGGTCACCGACTTGGGAAGCGGCGGGGATATCACCGCTACCGATGATGAACACGTCCTTATTTGTTCAGTTTTTTCCACAATTGCTCTGTTTGGAAGAATACTTGTCTGTGAGGGCATTGTCATCGGTTGCAACCGCGCCCCACCCAAGCATCGCGACCCGGGCCACGGACTCAAGTTCGGCCCGGTTCACGCCGTCACGGGCCAGAATCGACATGCCATTCTGAACGGTCTGCACGAAGCGGGCAAGCGCATCAATATCGGCTGAAGCCGGAATCTCACCGTCCGTCACCGCTTGACCAAAACGTGCTTTCAGACTGTCAAACGTAAAGGCGCGCGCCGAGCGCATGAGTTTGCCAAGTTCCGGATGGTCTTCACCGCCGACCGAAGAGAGCGTGACCATACAGCCCAGAGGTATGTCAATGACGCTGCCGGTCAGGGCCGCGGCTGAATCCATCAGCAACCCGACAACAGCTTCACGGACTGTGTCGGCAGAGAAGAACTTGTCCCAAACGAGCGCTTCGTAGTTCTCGCGATAGTGACGCACTGCTTCGGCGTAGAGCGCCTCCTTCGACCCGAACGCCGCATACAGGCTGGGGGTCCCGATACCCAAAACATCCGTGAGTTCGGCGATCGATGTCGCCTCGTAGCCCTTGGTCCAGAACAGACGGGTCGCCTTCGCCAAGGCGACTTCGCGGTCGAATGCGCGTGGCCGCCCGCGAGGACGCGATTGCGCCGCTCTTGCGGTCTTCGGAGTGTCGCCAGATTTCTGCATCGATCGCTATATAAATCTATTGACTCGTCTTCGCAACGGGCTTAGCTAATTATGTAGGGATCACTAGATAATATGCTGAAACGTAAGGCCGTTGGCGATCCCCGTGGAAACTGAACCGTTTCCGGTTCTTGAAGGACATAAGATGACAAAGACATCGAACCGCCAGATACTGCTGGCGACCCGCCCGAACGGCATGGCCAGACTGAGCGATTTCGACATTGTGGAAAGGGACATCCCTACACCCAAGGAAGGCGAAGTCCTCCTTCGCAACATGCTGATCTCGATGGACCCCTATCAACGCAACCTGATGGGCAATGGATCGTCCGAACTGCCGCCAATGGATCTGGGGACGCCAATGTCGGGGCCCACTGTCGCGGTCGTCGAGGAAAGCAACAATCCGGATTTCTCGAAGGGCGACTTTGTCCAGACCTGGACGGGTTGGCAGGACTATGCGGTTTCGGACGGATCCGATCTGCGCAAGCTCGATCCAGACGCGGCGCCGCTATCGACCGCGCTCAGCGTATTGGGCCATACCGGGCTGACCGCCTGGGTCGGCATGACGAAATATCTCGACGACAAGCCCGGCGGCACGTTTGTCGTGAGCGCGGCGGCCGGATCGGTCGGCTCCATGATCGCGCAGATGGCGAAGCTGCGCGGGCACCGCGTCGTCGGCATTGCCGGCGGGCCTGCCAAATGCGCCTCCCTGACGGACGAAATCGGCGTCGATGCGGCCATCGACTACAAGGCGGACGACTTCATCGCGCAACTCGCGGCCGCTGTGCCTGACGGTGTCGATCGGTTCTTCGACAATGTCGGCGACTACATGTTCGAAGCGGTGATGCCGCATTTCAATCTGAACGCCCAGGCGGTGATTTGCGGTACGATCGCCGGCTACAGCGACACTGAACTTCCCGAGCGGCGCGACCACCTGCCTCTACTGCTGAACCTGATCCTCTACCGCTTCGTCGAGGTCCGCGGATTTTCCATCCTCGATCATCTCGGCAGCTATCCGGACTTCCTTGCCGAGGCCGCTCCCTGGGTGGCCGAGGGCAAGATCAAATACAGCGAGGAGTTCATCGACGACTTCGAGAAGATCCCGGAAACCTTTCTCACGCTTTTCGAGGGCGGCAACACCGGCAAGCTGATCGCCCGGCTCGGCTGAGAAAGGATCCCGATATGCGGATGCGCAGTCTCGGCCAGAGCGGCTTGTTCGTGTCGGAACTCTGCCTTGGCGCGATGACCTTCGGCGGCACGGATGGCATTTGGGGGCAGGTCGGCAGGCTCGGCCAGGACGAGGCGGATGCGCTGGTGAAAACGGCCCTCAATGCAGGCGTCAACTTTCTCGACACCGCGAACACCTACGCCAACGGACGTAGCGAGGAAATGCTGGGACAGGCGCTGCGCAATCTCGGCGTCGCACGTGATGATGTGGTGATCGCCACCAAGGTCGCGGCGCCGGTGGGCGAAGGCCAGAACATGCGCGGCGGCTCGCGGCGGCACATCATGAACCAGTGCCGCGGCAGCCTCGGACGGCTCGGCCTCGACCATGTCGACCTCTATCAGATTCACGAATTCGACCCCGCCACGCCTATAGAGGAAACGCTCGAAGCGCTGGACACGCTCGTTCGTGCGGGCGACGTGCGCTATATCGGACTGTCGAACTGGGCCGCCTGGCAGATCATGAAGGCGGTTGGCATCACGCAGATGCGGCAACTTGCTCCGGTCATTTCTCTCCAAGCTTATTACAGCCTCGTCGGCCGCGACGTGGAACGCGAGATTGCGCCGCTGCTGACCTCCGAACGGATCGGGATGATGGTCTGGAGTCCGCTGGCCGGGGGCTTTCTATCGGGCAAATATTCGGACGGTAGCGACAGCACGGGCGGTCGCCGGTCCGAGCTCGACTTCCCGCCGATCGACCAGAGCCGCGGCGCCGAGCTGATCCCGGTCCTGCGCGAGATCGCCGCGCGGCACGACCGCAGCCCCGCCCAGATCGCGCTGGCCTGGCTGCTGCGCCATCCCGTCGTCACCAGCGTCATCGTCGGCGCCAAGCGGGTCGATCAGCTCGAGGAAAACCTCCGCGCGACCGACATCGAACTGACAGAGGCGGACCTGAGCGCCCTCGACGAGGTCAGCAAGCTGTCCGTCGAATATCCCAACTGGCTGCTGAACCAGCCCGAAGGCCGGGACGCCTGAGCCGCCCCCCAATGCAACACCAAAAAAAGAAGGCCAACATGCTCGATAAAGTGAAATTTCCTCCCGAACACGACCCCAAGGTGTCGTCGCTCTATGCCCTGAACGAGATCGACGTGAACGCCCCGCCCGAAACGGTGTGGCGTCTTCTCGTCGAAGCCGAAAACTGGTCGAGTTACTTCCCGCCGGAGAACCAGATCACGATCCTCGGCGGAGAGACTGAGCTTGGCATGGGTACGAAATACACCCGCGTCACGGTCGGGCACCTGATGTGCTGCACCGTGACCGAGTTCGTCCCTCAGCGCCGGATCACATGGGCGACGACCGTGGATGGCGATAAGACCGGATCGACCGCGGTTCACGGCTGGGTCATCACGCCCACCGAGACAGGCTGCCATCTGCTCACCGAAGAGACGCTGCAAGGCGAATTCTACATCGAACTCATCGGACGCGAGAATCCTGGCGCGCTCTACAAATACCATCAGGACTGGGTCGAACTGCTTGCGCAAGCGGCCGAGACGGCGGCGTCACGCAAATGACTTTCGCTACTAGCGTGGAATACCCGTCTTTTCATCAAGCATATCGCGCTCTTTCACGCACCCTGTTTGTACTCCATTGCAAGCTATATTCAGTGCAACGACTTCCGTCGCAACGCACCGCGCTTTGCCGGAGACGCGCTGGAGGCAAACCTCGCCCGCCTCGACGCGCTGCGCGACATCGCCGATCAGCGCGAGGCGACGCGATCGCAGGTCGCACTCGCCTGGGTGCTGTTCAAAGGCGTGTTCGCCATCCCCGGCACCAAACGGCTGAGCTATCTGGAACAGAATATTGCCGCCGCCAGCCTGTATCTTTCTGCCGACGAGATCGGCCGGCTCGACCACGCCGATGCGCCGGGCAGCTTCACCGGAGACCGCTACACGGCCGAAGGCATGAAGGGGGTCAGCGCATGAGCCTCGCGACGGACAAATCCGATCATATCGCGGCGATCGGACGTCACGTCTCTTAAAGCCCTTCCCCTGACAAAGGCTATGTGATGGTTCTTGCATCGGCGAATGACCGGTGGTTCCAGGGCACAACCAAGTCGTTGGGGGTGTCGTTAGGTCCTGGAACATGGCTGTATATGCTTGTGTGTGCAGGGCCTAAAAAACCGCCAGTCTTGGGCCTTTCCAGGTGAACGATTGGGCTGATTTTCGCAATTGGGTCCTGTGGGAGGGCTTCCACTTCAATAGAACCTCTTTGCGCGTACGCTGAAATATGAGCCAGCGGGTACAGCAATCGGAGGTCATCAAATGTCGCAGGTGGCGCATATAAACCACGAGCCGATCGTGAGTGCCGCTGCAGCGGTAGATGTTGCCACGTTCATCCGAAAGATGGGCCTGGATGCAGAGCCTGTTTTCCGGAAGGCTGGTCTGGATTTGAGGGCCACCAAGGACCCTTATTGCATGATACACTTGGCCAACTTCACCCGAATGCTCAGCCTGGCCCGAGACTTAACACAATGTTGTACGATTGGTATGGAAGTTGGGCTCCGTCAAGATCCGGTCCGTTGGGGGGCGTTCGGCTATCTTGTATTGAATTCGCCGACGATCGGCGATGCGATGAGAAATGTCGTGTCCCATGTCAACAGCTGGCAGACGGGGACACATGTTGCCTACCGGCAGGGAGCGGGCGAATTCGGTGTGGAATATGCGATTACACATCCGCAAATCGTGGAGAAGGAGCAGGACGCCGAATTCACCATTGCTTATGTCAAGAACATTGTCGACCGGCTGAACGAACGGCCCGTCACGCCGACCGAGGTCTATTTCGAGCACGAACCCATTGCGAGCATCAGTTCCTATGAGCGTGCGTTTTCCGTGAAGCCGGTGTTCAACCAGCCGACCAATGCGATCTATTTCCCCCAACTCTATGAGAAAAGACGCATAGCCTTTGCGGACCTTCAACTTTTCCCCATTCTCAAGCGACATCTCAGTGAGCTGGCATCCTCATTGCCCGAGGAGACAAATCTCGAAGGGACGATCGCCTATCATATCCGTCAGTTCTTGCCGAAGCGGAAGGCGACACTGCCGAACATCGCGGCCATGATGGGGCTGCAGCCGCGCACCCTGCAGCGTCGGTTGCGTGACATCGGCTACAGCTTCACAGACCTGCTCGAGCAAACCCGCCATCAGGCAGCCACGCATCACCTCACCGAGACTTCAATGTCGGTTAGTGAGGTCGCCTATCTTCTCGGTTATTGCGATGCCAGCGCCTTCATCAAGGCCTTCAAGAAGCACACTGGCGAAACGCCTTACAGATATCGCGAACATTGTCGCGAACCAGAGCGTGTTGCCAGCTGATCAATAGCGAACACCCACTTCAACTCCGACGATTTGCGGAGCGCCCAGCATGAGCTGGTTGGCGCCGATCGTGTTTGCCAGGTCAAAACCATGGGCGAAGTATTCTTCATCAGAAATGTTCTTTACAAACAGCGCTGCGTGCCAATTTCCGGATTCGCTTTCCAGGCCCAGACGGGCATTCCAAAGCCAATAGGCGTCCTGGGACAGGATTTCGCTATTGTCGGACGTGAAATAAACCTTGTCCTGATAGCTGAAATCCAGCTGAGCCGACCCAAGGAGCCCCTCGAAGAGTGGACGCTGATAGCGAACCAGACCGTTCGCGCTCCATTCCGGAGCTTGCACGAGCGTGTTGCCGGCATAGTCGAGCCCACCTTCTGATGTGTACTCTTTCAGCTCCGTATCGAGATAGGCAAGCCCCAGCGAGAGGTCGAGACCGTCGGCCGGCAGGGCCGTGAATTCCAGTTCGGCGCCTTTGGTGATTGCATTGGCCGCATTGTCCAGCACCTGGAATGATACGGGCCCGCCACCGGAGACAATCGTGAATATCTGCATGTCTTGGTAGTCATTATAGAACACGGCTGCGTTGAGGCGTGCGAGGCCATCGGCGATGTCTGTTTTCAGGCCCACTTCATATGCCGTCACCGTTTCGGGGTCGTATGGTTTCTGTTCGCTGGGATCGAACAGGAAGCCGCCATTATAGCCGCCCCCCTTGAAGCCATTGGCGATGCTGGCATAGAGCAGGCCGCCCTCATAGGGCAGATAGTCCAGTCCCAGCTTCCAGGACACTTCTTCGTCGGTCTGGCTGTCCTCGAATGTGAAGAGGGGAATAACACCCAGGCCGGCTTCGACAAGCTGTGCATTCTGTGTGAAGTCCCTGTCCTCGCTGGTATAGCGAAGGCCTAGGTCGTAGTCGGGATTTAGTATTTTCAGGATTCCCGTTTTATCCGAACCGTG
>OBIC01000044.1_pt1 | contig 70891 bp, 83 predicted proteins | sample 1519831 | NCBI WGS metagenome assembly OBIC01 (sample SAMN03019805, study PRJEB22545) | beach sand metagenome | biome: beach; feature: sea beach; material: beach sand | place: USA: Municipal Pensacola Beach, FL | collected 2010-10-20 | depth 40-45 cm m
AATCGCAGCCATCGCCATCATCCTGCGATGAAAGTTAAATCCCGACTACGACCTAGGCCCCGGTTTCTACGTCAATTCGTTTCCCTGCGGGCGCGCCGGACGGTTCGGGCGGGCGTCTTCATGGATAAAATGTCAGCATCCACATGCATTTTCCGCTCTGCATGAGTCTTGCGTGCGGTATATCCACGCTGGATAACAGACCACTTGAAAGCGCTGGGGCGGGCGCAGTGTGGAGGCTTACTACCTTGATCGATCTGACGACGATTCGGCATGTTGCTGATATCCCGCGTGAGCAGGCTCGCCGGCGCGGCGACGATATCGCGTTGCTGTTTGAGGGTCGCACCACCACATATGCCGCTCTCGATACGCGCTCCAACCAGGTCGCCAACGGCCTGCGCACGGCCGGCGCAAAGGTTCAGGACCGTATCGGCTATCTCGGCAAGAACATGGATATCTATTACGAGATCCTGTTCGGCGCGGCCAAGGCCCGCATGGCGATGACCGGCATCAACTGGCGCCTGGCGAAAGAGGAGCTGAAATTCATCATCTGCGACGCCGAGATTACCGTTCTCTTCGTCGGCCAGGATTTTCACTATGTGATCGCCGAGATCATGAATGAGTGCCCGTCCCTGCGGATGATCATCAGCCTGGACGAATCCTGGGGCGCCTGGCCGGCCTATCGCGACTGGCGTGCCAGCCAGATCGCCATCGATCCGCAACTTCAGGTTCAATCTGATGACGATGTGGTCCAGCTCTACACGTCGGGCACCACCGGCCTGCCCAAGGGGGTGCAGCTGACCGACGCCAACTATATGGGCCTGTTCGTCCAGGCCGCCGAGCTGGAATGGTCGACCTACAATCCCCGTGAGGCGGTGATGAACGCCATGCCGCTTTTCCATGTGGCCGGCGTGAACATCGGTATCCTTGCCATCCTTCAGGGGGGAAAAACGGTCGTCCTGCGCGACATCGACCCCACCGTGATCCTCGATCTGGTCGAGCAGGAAAAAATCGCCCATGCCTTCTGGGTTCCGGCGGTCATCCTGATGCTGACCCAGCAGCCTGGTGTGGAAAACCGCGACTTTTCAAGCCTAAAACAGGTATTTTACGGGGCTTCCCCGATTGCCGAGGAGCTCTTGCGCAAGGCGGTGAAACTGATGGATGCGCGCTTCACCCAGCTTTACGGCCTCACCGAGACGCTCGGCGCGGCGACTTTCCTGCCGCCGGAAGCCCACGATCCAGCCTGGGGAAAGCTGCGCTCGTGCGGGGTACCTTATCCCGGCGCCGTGGTGCGCTGTGTCGATCCCGAGGGCAAGGAGGTCCCCACCGGACAGGTCGGCGAGATCGTCGTGCTCTCCGACTTCGTCATGAAAGGCTACTGGAATCGCCCGGAAGCAACCGAAGAGGCGCTGGAAGGCGGCTTCTTCCACACCGGCGATGCCGGTTATTTCGACGAGGACGGCTTTCTCTATATCCACGATCGGCTCAAGGACATGATCGTGTCGGGCGGGGAGAATGTTTACCCGGCCGAGGTCGAGAACGCGATTTTCGGCTGCCCGGGCGTTGCGGATGTCGCCGTGATCGGGGTGCCGGATGAGACCTGGGGCGAGGCGATCAAGGCCATCGTGGTGCCCCACCCGGGCGAGGCTCCCTCGCCGGAAGACATCATCACATGGACCAAATCGCGAATTGCCGGGTACAAGGCCCCGAAAAGCGTCGATTTCGCCGATGTCCTGCCACGTAACCCGTCGGGCAAGGTGCTCCGCCGCTCCCTGCGTGAGCCCTATTGGGAAGGCGTCGACCGGCAAGTGAGTTGAGCCGCCCCATGCGCTTTGAGCCCCGCACCGGATTGGAAGAAATCTGCCGGGTCCAGGTAAGAATTGGGAAAATATAAATTGCTAGTCTTCTCCGGAGATTACGCTTCGGAGGAAACAATGTACGATGCGCGCGGCTCTTCCAGTGGGGGGAGCGGGAACTTCCTCTTCGCCATTGTTGCAATTGTCGTGGTCGGCCTGGCTTTCCTGGCGGCCTGGTTCTTCTCCGGCGAGTCTTCCAATCCGATTGCCCGGAGTGCGTCGATCGAAGACAGCGTGCTGGCCGGGCAGATGTCCTCGCCCGAAGAACAGCGCTTTCTCATGGCGCTCAGCACGCTGGATTCCAGCGCATATGTCCGCCTCGAGCGCGAATACACCTCCGCCGGCAACCGCGACGACCAGCTCAGGACGGTCGGCGAGGCGGCCGGCCGTGTGATCATGGACAATGTCGAGCATCTGGCACACATCTCGGCGGACGACATCAACCAGATGCTGGGACTGGCCCTGCGTGAAGTCGGCGAGGCGCGCCGCGCCAATCACGAGCTTTGCCGCGGCTCGTCCTATGCTGGCGTCGAGAAGATGACCCAGCCGCAGATGGAGCGCTGGCTTGAAGGCCATGGCCTGAGCCTGGAGGCCGCCTACCAGGACTCGGTTGAATGGCAGGCCAGCCTTTTGGAGATGATCGAGCGGGCCAAGCGCTCGCCCCAGCGCCACGGCAAGATCACGCGCCAGGACGAGGCGGCCTTTCAGGGCCTGATGATGTCGATGATGAGCGACCCGGCCATCATGCAGCTGGCCATGTCCAATGGCGACACCGCCGCGCTCGGCAATGTGAATGTCTGCGCGGTGGCCGAAACGCTGCTGCGCGAGGTGCGTGGCCTGCCCGACGGCACCAAGACGCGCGCCTGGGCCTCGCTGTTCGACACGCCGGAATTCCACCGGGCCCTGCAACAGGCCCAATTGATGGGCTTTTAGGGGGCTACCGGCGGGCCACGCCGAGCGTTTCCAGCCGCCATTCCAGGAGGTCGATCCGGTCCTGGCCGAAGAACACCTCGCCATCCAGCACCATGGTCGGCACGCCCCAGTGCGCCCTGTCGAGTTCGGCCTGGGCGGCCTCGATCTCACCGACAATGCGCGCTTCCCCGGCGCTTGCGCGCGCGTCCAGATCGGCGAGGTCAAGCCCGGCGCGCGCCGCGGCCTCGGCCAGCAGCGTGCCCTCGGTCCAGGGCTGGCCGGACCAGATCAGCGTCGATACCTCGTCGAGAAAGGCCCAGCCGGTTGCATCGCCGGCCTCGCAGGCCAGCACGCCGAGATTGCTCAGCCGGTAGATATGCGGTTGCTCGGCGGCGATTTCGCGCGTCGCCATGTTCATCACCACCGGGTCGGGGTTGGGCGGTGCCATGGACAGGTCGTGATATTGCGACAGCCGGAAGATGTCGCGCATGAGATAGGGCGTCCATTGCGGCGCGATCTTCTGGAAGAAATCCGGCGTGCGAATCGCGATCGGATAAACCACGCGCGGGCGCACGCGCACGTCCCATCGCTCGGGCATGGTACGCAGGCGCCGGGTCGCCAGAAACGAATAGGGCGATCTGAACGACCAATAAACGTCGACTGTTTTCATTTTTACGCTCTTGGCCTCCCCGCCATACGGGGCCATCTTCAGCCCCATGATTGAGAAGACGATCCGCGCTTTCCTGGAGCAGGTCAAATTTCCGGAGATCAATGTCCCGGATTTTTCGAACCTGGACTGGGCGCAGTCGACAGAGCGCCTGCGCCAGAGCTTTTATCGCGCCAGCCGTGCGATGGAGACCGATGCGCCCATGCTCGCGGAAATCTCCAATATTCCTGTGGAGGGCGCTGACGGAACGCTGAAGGCGCGGCTCTATGTGCCGCTGGCCGCCGGCATCGGGCCGGGTCCGGCGATTGTCTTCTTCCATGGCGGGGGCTTTGTGCTCGGCGACCTGGAAACCTATGACATGATCTGCCGGCGGCTTGCCCATGGATCGCGCTGCCGGGTGGTCTCGATCGATTATCGCCTTGCGCCCGAGCACCGCTTCCCCACCGCCCACCGCGATGCCGAGGCGGCCTGGACCTGGCTGATCGGCCATGCCGACCATCTCAAGCTCGATCCGGAGAACATGGCCGTGGCGGGCGACAGTGCCGGGGGAAATCTCGCCACATTCATCTGCCAGGAGATGAACCGCCAGAACGGGCCGATGCCGGCTTTCCAGCTCCTCTTGTATCCGCTGGTGCAGTTTGTCGATATTCGCGCGACAAAGCTGAATTTCCAGGAGGGCGGCTTCTTCATCTCGCCCAACCTGTTCGACTATTTCCGCGATGCCTATATCGAGCATGAGACAGACCGGATGGACCCGCGCGTCTCGCCCCTGTTCGCCCCGGAAGAAGATCTCCGCGGGCTGCCGCCAGCGCATTTCGTCCTGTGTGGCTGGGATCCCCTGCGCCATGAGGGCCGGGCCTATGCCGACAAACTGGCGAGCTACGGTGTGCCGGTGACAATCCGCGAGCATCCCGGCATGGTACATGGCTTCATGAACCTGACGGCGATCTCTCACCCCGTGCGTGAGGCCATACATGATTGTGGTGTGGTCGTCGGGCGGGCGCTTGGCGCGCTCGGTCCGACCGAATCGTAAGAATCACACCAGCCGGTCATTGACGCGGCGGCACGCTGGCCTTCAGGCTGAGTGCATGCAGACCGGTTTCAAATTCGTCGCGGAGCACCATATGGATCGTGCGCTGGATCTGGACCCGGCTCAATCCGTCGAATGCCTCGGATTCGATGGTGACGTTGAAATGGGTCTCTCCTTCCGGCGCGGCACCCGCATGGCCGGCATGGCGCGCGGAATCGTCTGTTACTTCGAGGCGAACCGGGGTAAACGCCTCTTCGAGTTTTTTACGAATCCTTACCGTTCTGCTTGTCAATTCTGGTCACCTCGCATTGCGCCGCTAATATGACTGCCATGGATGACGCTTTTCCATACCGGGTCAAATTCCGCGACATTCGCGTCAAGCCGCCGGCTGACGATGTTTCGCGCGAAAAGGCAACCAAAACTCGCGTGTGCGAGCACAAATCCTGCGATCTCGCCGGCGAGTACAAGGCGCCCAAGCGCAATGCGCGCGGCTATCACTGGTTCTGTCAGCGTCATGCCGGGGAATACAATCGCAGCTTCAACTTCTTCGACAATCTCACCGAAGGTGAGATCAAGGCATTCGAGGAAGCAGCGCGCTATGGTCACAAGAAGACCTGGAAGTTCGGCAGCGGTCCGACCGGTGGCAAGAAGGCGGCATACATGCATGACCGCCGTCGCTGGCGTGGCCGGGAAATTTTCGAGGATGGTGTTTCCAGCGCTCCCCGCGAGATGAACCGCGGCCGCACGCGCCTGCAGGTCCGCGCGCTGAACGAGCTCGATCTTGCCGCCGATGCCACGCCGGAACAGATCCGCGAGCGCTACAGCGACTATGTCCGCCGTTTCCACCCGGACTCCAATCAGGGCGACCGGTCCAGCGAGCACAAGCTGCAACGCGTCCTGCGCGCCGGCAAGGCACTCAAGGCCGCGGGTCTGATGAAGGCGAAGCGCTAGGCCAGCCTGTTCCCGCATAACTTGGCCGATATCAGCCTCATTGTGAGCGGAGACGAACCATTCGGCGTGAGCCTGTCGTAAACCGTGCCACTCCGCCTCCCCCGCGAAAGCGGAGTCAATGGACCGGCGCATACTCAAGTTTGAAACATCAGCTCCTGGATCCCCGCTTTCGCGGGGGGGTATAGTTATTTCCGCTGGAAATTATTCGGTTGCTGGATGTTGGGTACAGACTTCACTTGGTTAACTCTCCCACCAACCGTCTCGCAAACTCCGTCCCCAGCCTAACCACACCATCAGACTGCAGCAGGAAGTCTGCCCCTGAGAACGTCTCCTCGCGAACAAGCTGTAACACAACGCGATCCACCTTAGGCCGCTGCGGTTCCATGAGATCTATCGCGTATCCTGGACGTGGCGGGCCGTAGCTGGAGCGGCTGCGGGTATGGACCACACCCAGCATTGGGTCATATCCGTCTGCTATGGCCTGGATTTGTGTCCGTGCTAGCAAGACTGTGTAGGCATAGTTCAACATCGCGTTGACGGGATGGGTTGCGAAGATATTTGCGCCGCCGCGATTGCGTACTGCAAGTGAACCGCGTGAATAGAATTGGTGCCACTCATCCGGGATGGGATGATGCTTGCTGGGCCGCCATTTGAGGTCAAGGGCTCGCCAGGACTTGAAGTAAACGCTGGCTGATTGGGCTTCGATGCCGAGAAGAGTTTTCAAAGCCGCTGGCGGATCTGAACGGAGACGGTCCAGGTAGACACTGATTTTGTCCTCAGCGGCATCGCGCTCGCGAGATTCCGGGAGATAGCCCCGCAATGTATCAAGCGAGTTCTCCAGCTTCGTGATCATCAGCGGCAGGTAGAATGCGAGCTTCTCAGTTTCACATTCCCTAGCCCGCATTTGCCACGCGAGCTTCTCCGAGTCGGCGGCCTGTCCGCCAGATGTAAGCAGGGAGAGGAATTGCCCATTCCATTTCACGCGGATGAGCGGCACTTGCTGTTCGGCAAGCCAGTCCATGGCGTCGAGCGTAATGGAGCCCGAGCCGTCGAGCAGGACAATGCGCGGCGGGATATCGAGACTGCCTTTGAAGTATTCGAATTGCCGCTTTGGGCTGGGATAATGGGTGTTGCCATCGCGAATGATGAGACGGCCTTTGTCCACCCGCATGGAAAGTCCGTGGCCGGTCAGAATGAGTGGAGTTTTTTCGCGTTCGCGGCGCTTGCGGTTTGGTCTCGCGTTATCGTGTTGCGCAAGCCAGTATCGGCAACGGTCAGCCCAAATTTCTGTCGCTTCATCAATATCAGATTGTGCCGTAACCTGGGACATTATCTAAACCCGCGAACCAACAAAAAGCCTATCAAAATCAGGGCCAAATATCTCACACCAAATTGGAGAGGTGATAGTAAAAACTCCAACCATCAATGCCTGCCAATCGGGGCTATTTGAAACGTTTCTTAGAATACCAAACAGGTCAGACAATAGATCATCTGCGAGTTTGCGTACGTTATGATCCTGCATGTTCGCTGGCAGCAAACTGAAGAGCATTTGGTCAAAGTAACCTTGGAAAAAGTTGGGAACACCAGGATTTTCGCTCGTGCCAGTGAGTGCGGATGACACCAATTGCAGCAAGTCTTCATCAGTGGGCACAATTCCTGTGTTTCGGAGAACAGGAGAGATCTCTGTGACTCGCCGCAAATCTCTTATGGTTGGGTTTGCGTTTGAATTGATGCCAATGAAATTTCGCCATCCCATGCGCGTCATACGTTTGAGACTTCGAGTGCACTCGCTAGCCAGATCATCCCGAATTTTATCCAGGTCTACAGGGTAGCCCGCAACTCCAAGCCCAACCCTGAGCTGCGCGGCACGCGTTGCTCCAAGAGATTCCAATCGCAGGATTTCACAAGCCGCCTTGAGCGTTTGCTCCCCGTAAGACCAGTCGGGTGGAAGACCACGCTTGCGGCCTTTGGCATTGGCTCCCCGGATCAAATCCTTGTTGATCCAGCTTTCAAACTTTGCCTCGCTTGGCGCGCTCACGCCACGTCGCATGGCCTCAGATTCCAAGTTTGCGAGTAGAGCTCGTTTCTGCAATGCGGATGTCCCAGTTTACAACTCCTACGCAAATCGGACGCAAGGCGCGAGCCATCCAACTTTAGGACTCCTACGCAGATTGGATGAGCCGGAATTCAATGTCGGCCATTTCAGGCGGTGAACATGCCACCTGGAGACCCAATTGCCCCGCAAGCGCGATTACAAAGCTGAGTATGCCCGCCGCAAGGCTCGGGGGCGGGCGAGGGGGTTGTCGCTGTCTCAGATACGCGGCCATCCCAAGGCGGGCGAAACTTATGCTAGCGGGAAACCATCGACACCTGCCAGAACCGATGAGTTGGAAGCTGCGGTCAAGCTGATCCGCAGAGGCGGGTCTCTCAAGCATGCGGCCAAGGAAACCGGCACCTCGCAGGAACGGTTAAGCCGGTATTTGAAAGGCAACCGCCTTGCCGAATATTCTGGCGGCAAATGGGTGATGTCCGATAAACGCCCGCGCGATGTGCCGTTCCTTAAGGGCTCCAGGCAGATCAAGCTGACCGTTCCGGACTTCGACAATGCCAGTCTTGTCGGCAGCTATTTCAACCATGTGAAATGGTTTCTCTACACCGCTGATCCAGCCCATCTCGCCCCAGTCAAAGGCCTGGGTATCAGAGATATACAGGGCCGATTTCATTCCTTCGAGACCGATCCAAACACCCTCTTCATGTGGGCGGCGAAAGACGATCCGCCGTTCCATGAAATCTATCAGATCGTCAGCAACTAATGGTATTTTGAAATGACTATTGAAGACAGAAATGAAGCAAGCGAATTGCGCTTGTCCAAACATGCCCAACGGCTCCGGACCTGGGAATTCATTTGCGTAACATGTGGTGGACACTTCCACCCCGCCGCGCTGGAATATTCCCATATTGCCCCGCGCAAATTCCATGATGATGGCGGCCCGCAATGCCGCAATTGCCATGCGGCGTTCAGCGATGAAGAGCGCGATCTGCCTTACGGGCCGCAATCACAAAACCCGCAGATCGAATCCATAGGCCGTTACCTGCTCGCCTTGTCGGCGTGGTTTTCCCGCATCGCAGAAACCATTGCCGAGTTTGGCAGATGGCTGATGCAACTTGCCGACGCCCTGCCGGAAAATGCGGAAGGGGCGGTGCAATGAGCTATGCAACGCCAGCAGAAATCGCCGTTCGCGCCTATACCGAACTGCCAGGCAAAAAGCCGGTGACGGGAAAGGGAGCAGCGCTCGACACGCCTTCCGATTGGGTTCTGGTCTTCGATACAGAAACCACAATCGATCCCTCTCAAGCCTTGCGCATTGGCAGTTTCCAGGTTCGCAAAGGCGGCGTGCTTCAGCGTGAGGGATTGTTCTGCGAACAAGAGCATCTGACGCCATACGAAGCAGAGACGGTTCAAATCTATGCCGAAGAGCGCGGCCTGGACCTACTGACCCTCTGGGAGTTTCGGCGGCTATTCCTCAAGGTCGGGGCCAAGCTCAATGGAACCATTGTTGGTTTCAACCTGCCTTTCGACATTTCCCGGATCGCGGTCTCACATGGCCCGGCGCGTGGTTCGATGCGCGGCGGGTTCAGTTTCAAGCTGAGTTGGGACTGGAAAGACCCGGATGTCCGCGTGAAGCATTTGAGCGCGAAAGCCGCTCTCATCGACTTCGCGGCACCCTATCAGCAGCGTACCGCGCGAAGTGGGCGCAAACGCGGGGATTTCACGCCCGTGCATCGCGGTTTCTTTGTCGATGTGAAGACCTTGGCTGCTGCCCTGACCAGCCGGAGCTTTTCGCTCGAAAGCCTTTGCGCCTTTCTGGAAACGCCAACGCGGAAAGCCGCCACGGAAAAGCATGGCGAAACCATCAAAGAAGACTATCTCGACTATGCCCGCAGCGATGTGCAGGCCACCTGGGAATGTTACGCTGAGCTGATGCGCCGGTTCGGCCAGCACGGCCTCTCTAAACCGGCCCATCGCATCCTCAGCGAAGCCAGCATCGGCAAGGCCTATCTCGAAGATATGGGTGTCCAGCCACTGCTTGCCTGCCAGCCGGAGTTTCCGCGCGAATGCTTCGGCCAGATCATGTGCAGCTATTATGGCGGACGCGCGGAGGTGAATTTGCGCCGCGTTATTTCCCGCGTGCTCTATTGCGATTTCAAGTCGATGTATCCGACCGTCAATGCGCTGATGGGGCTCTGGTCTTTTGTCATCGGGGTGGGCGTGACCTGGAAAGACACGACGGAAGACACGCGGGTTTTCCTGGCCAGAGTCACTCTGGAAGACCTTCAAAACTCGCAAACCTGGCACCGGTTGCGAAGGCTTGTGAAGCTGAAGCCGGATGGAGACATTTTGCCCATTCGCGCCAAGTATGACGGGAAATCCTACACGATTGGCCAGAATGAACTGAGCCTGGACCAGCCGCTCTGGTTCACGCTGGCCGATGTCATTGCCTCCAAACTGCGTTCCGGGAAAACACTCGACATCCTGGAGGCCATCAGTTTCGAACCTGGACCGGCGCAATATGGCCTCAAGCCGATCGACCTCTTCGGGAATCCGGCCTATCGCGTCGATCCACTTACTGAGGATGTTTTCTCTCGTCTGGTCGATCTGCGCGACGAAGCCAAGGCAGCGGGCGACCCCATCCAGAAAGCAATCAAGATTGTCGCCAATGCGACGAGCTATGGCATCTTCATCGAGATCATCCGCAACAATGCCCCAAAGCCGGAAGTCATCCATATCCATGGGTTTGGTGAAGCGCACATCGAGATCCAATCCACTGCACTGGAAGAGCCGGGCCGGTATTTCCATCCCCTGCTCGGAACGCTAATCACGGGCGCGGCCCGGCTGATGCTTGCCTTGGCGGAACAGCGCACGCTGGAGGAAGGCCTGGACTGGGTGTTCTGCGACACGGACAGCCTCGCAATCGCCAAACCCGAAGACATGCCGGAAGCGGAGTTTCTGGCGCGTGCGCACCGCGTGATTGACTGGTTCACGCCGCTCAATCCCTACCGGAAGCAAGGGTCGATCCTGCAAGTTGAGGATGTGAACTTTAAACCCGAAACCAGAGAGCTTGAGCCGCTCTTTGCCTGGGCAATTTCAGCCAAGCGCTATGCCTTGTTCACTCTCAGCGCTGACGGTCACCCAGTGCTGAGAAAGGCCTCGCAACACGGGCTCGGGCATCTGCTGGCACCTTATGATGCGGATGAGCCGGCTCCTGGCATTCCAGATCCTCGCGTGGAGTTGAGCGAGATCGGCGTGCATCGCTGGCAGTATGATCTCTGGTTTCAGATCGTGAAATCGGCCCTGGAAGGCCATCCCGATCAAGTGCCGCTCGACTATCACCCTAAACTTCAAGAAAAGGCCCTCAGCCGCTATGGCGCGACCAGTCCGGCCCTATTGTCCTGGATGAAGTATTGGAATGCAGACAAACCCTATCGCGACCAGGTCAAACCTTTCGGCTTTCTCTCTGCTTTCACGGCGGTTGCGCCGGAGTTTCTGCAAGATTGCACAGTCCATCTGGCCGAGCCAGGACAGCGCGGGCGTCCTTCTAAGCCGAAGCGCGTCAAGCCGATTGCGCCTTATGAGCGCGATCCGAAGAAAGCGGTCCGCAGCGCTTTCGACCGGGAAACGGGAGAACCAGTGCTACCGGCTCAGTTACAATCCTATGGCGACATGCTGGCCCGCTATCATCTCAGCTCCGAAACCAAATTTGAGAATGGACTGTTTCTCAACCAGGGCAGGACGCGCCGGCGCCATGTCATGGCTCATTGCGTGCGGCTCATCGGAAAGGAAGCCAACAGCATCGGGGAAGGTGGTGATATGGGGCCAATCCCCGAACGGCTGATCGATCTCGATTGCGCTGAGCTATCAGATACATAGTTCGGCAATAATGGCGATCCAATCTCACTCATCTTCATGGGGCTTTCGCCCTGGCTGAAGCCCCTTTTGAAGACCGATTTCCGGATCAAACTCTGCGAACAGTTCCCGAAGCGGAACCTCCAGCGTCACGGCGATCTTCTCAAGAATATCGACCGTGGGGTTGTGCTCGCCCCGCTCCAGGCCGCCGAGATAAGAGCGATCAATATTGGCATCGAAGGCCAATCGCTCCTGCGACACGCCCCGCTCAATGCGAATTCGCCTGACATTCCAACCAACAAGAGCGCGCCCATCCATAAGGCGCAAGGCAGTATTTTGTAGTCAATTAAACCACTGGATATATCCATCATATTAAGTTTTGTGTGGTGTCTTCCTGGGGAGCAGTTTTCGGAGACGCACCATGATTTGGCTCAAGACTACCATCCGCTGCGGCCTGATGGCCGTTTGTCTCTGGGCAGTCACCGCACCCGCCGCCATGGCTGACATGACCGGGCTTTACCTGGCAGGCGGACCTCACCAATTGGAAGTCATCCAGATCATCGAAGGGGACAGCGGTGAACTGACGGGCCGGATTGAATCCTACACAATCACCGAACGCGGCGAACTGGACGTCGACTCAGGCGATCTCACAGGCACAGTCAGCGGGAATGAGTTCATCCTGAAAAGCGAGGGGATGCTCTCAGCACTGCTCGGAAGTTCGAGCCTTTCCGGGCGCGTCCAGCGGAACACGCTGCATATCATCTGGACCGGTGGTTCGGCTCAATTCCAGAAAGGCTCACTCGAACAGCGAAATGTTCTGCTCCAACAACTCAATCAAACCGCTCTGAATGTGGCGTGGAACAATCGGAAGAATTTAGCCGAGCAGAGATTTACGACGGCGGAGGCGCAGTTTGATGCTCTGGCGGAGACGAAGCCAGCGCTCATGGATCATCTGGCCGAAAGCCGCGCACGGTATGAAGAACTGGCCAATGCCGTGCAACAGAGGCGTGAGCACATTGAAAGGTTGGAAGCTATCGATGCAGATTGGCAGCAAACAGAGCCACTTTTCCATCAGGCCATCGCTATTGAACAGGACATGATATCCCTGCAGTTAGGTATTGATAATTTGTTCTGGGAAGTCAGAGCGACTTTGCGTTCCATTCGGGACGGGTACGAGCATACAGCCGCTTTTTGCGATCCGTCAGATCAGCGGTTAATGCGCCTCGGATTCTGTGGGGAGATTTCAGGGCATCGTGCGGAACTGGATAGCGTGATCGAGGAACTTCGCGCTGAATACGAGGCTTGGGAAGAGTTGAAAAGTTCATCTGGGTAGGCTGATTCAAGATCACCTACTATCAAATGAATATAGCTATTATGGTTGGCCCACACTTCCTGATCGGCTAACCTGCCGCGCCGCCGCCCTTGTTTCCAGGGACAGTTGCGGTTGGCCCACACTTCCTGATCGGCTAACCTTCGATATCGCTCCCCAACGCTTGAAGCTTGGTTGCGGTTGGCCCACACTTCCTGATCGGCTAACCTGCCGACGATCAGACCGACCGCGATGTATCCGTTGCGGTTGGCCCACACTTCCTGATCGGCTAACCTCTGGTCTTCGAACTGGGCGGCAACACACTGGTTGCGGTTGGCCCACACTTCCTGATCGGCTAACCTTCGTTCGCCTAAGGTCCTGCGTGCGATTGCGTTGCGGTTGGCCCACACTTCCTGATCGGCTAACCTATTGGCGAAGTGCATAGGGCTCTCCGTTGAGTTGCGGTTGGCCCACACTTCCTGATCGGCTAACCTAATAGCGCCTGAAACGCTCCAAGTGCTTTTGTTGCGGTTGGCCCACACTTCCTGATCGGCTAACCTTCGCAGGTATCGAATCCCTGCTCTTCCATGGTTGCGGTTGGCCCACACTTCCTGATCGGCTAACCTTCACGGAAATACCATTCCGTGACAACCTCAGTTGCGGTTGGCCCACACTTCCTGATCGGCTAACCTTCAGGGCGCCAAGAATGAAGTTGGCGCCTTGTTGCGGTTGGCCCACACTTCCTGATCGGCTAACCTCGCCATGGGCGACGTCGGAATAGTTCGGGAGTTGCGGTTGGCCCACACTTCCTGATCGGCTAACCTCGCTGAAGTCGATGGGGCTTCCCGTGATCAGTTGCGGTTGGCCCACACTTCCTGATCGGCTAACCTTGGGCGCTCGTGAACGACCTGCCCCAGACCGTTGCGGTTGGCCCACACTTCCTGATCGGCTAACCTGCGTGGCTCAGCGCCTGCACATGGGCCTGCGTTGCGGTTGGCCCACACTTCCTGATCGGCTAACCTGAAGCCGGCCTGGTGGTGTTGCCGTGATTGGTTGCGGTTGGCCCACACTTCCTGATCGGCTAACCTCTCCGCCACCGATCTTGAGCCACTCGTCTCGTTGCGGTTGGCCCACACTTCCTGATCGGCTAACCTCGCCGTCGCCGTGAGCACGTCCATGACGCGGTTGCGGTTGGCCCACACTTCCTGATCGGCTAACCTCTATATTCAACTAAGCCCCGGATTTCCGGGGCTTTTTCTTTGGTCCTGAGCCAAAAAAACAAGGACCGATTGTCAAAAAAGCGCAAGTTGCCCCGGCGTTTGATTCGCCGACTGTCTCTTTTTGTTCCGAAAGCAAATGATGTTTTCATACTGTTTGTCCGTAAACTGCAGGATATCGACGACCCCGCCCGGGGGCACTTCGGCCTCCACTTTCCGGCAAATGGCATCAACACCGTCACTCCCGCTGACGGGTTTCATATATACAGACAGCTGAGCCATGCTGAAACCGATATCGCGCAAGAACAGGCGGAATTTGTTGGCCCGTTTCCTTTCGCCCTTGGTCAAAACCGGCAAATCAAACATGACCATCACCCACATGATTCTATACCCACTCAGAAGGCTCATCTTGCCGGCCGGGCAAGAGCGAGCGGGGGACCGGGAAATTCGAGGGCTGGTTGCTCCTTGAGATAAACTTTCGCCAGGGAGCTTGCCAGGCGGTCCATGCAAGTCTGCAATGGAGAGGCCCCTCGCGGTCCCTGTAAATCCATCCGAAGCGTGTTCGCGAGTGCAGACTTGGTCTCTGACACCAAGTCCGTCGCGCCCTGTTCAAGCAGATCGTGAACCACAACGTCGATCCAGGGCCTGAAAGGCTCCATCAGATCATCCGCCAAGCGCAGAGCCTCGCCACGACTTTCATGCATGATCGCGAGAGACGGATGCAGGCCAGCCACGAGAATGGCTCGGGCCATGCCGGACCGGAGCACAGTATAGCCGTAATTCAGGAAGGCATTCTCCGCGCCGGATTGTCTGTCGCGGCGGAAATCCACGCCAAAAAGCTGCTTCCAATAGCGGCGGGCGGCTTGCGCCTCAACATTTCCGGAATCCCCGGATTTGACCGTGCTGGCCATCAATCGAAGGCCGGGAAGTGACTTGCCGATATGATCCAGGGCAGAGGCCTGAGCCATAATCTTGGCCGCGACGATATTTTTCCAAAGTCGCTTTTTCAGGGGGAGTGACGCATCGGCTTGCGCCTGGATTCGAAAGCCCTGTGCATGATGCCCTTCAACCGGCCAGACGACCGAGACAGGCGTGTGATTGCTGCCACAGATCACCAGGGGCGCGCCCTGGTTGGACAGGCGCGCGCAAAGATTGGCCGAAAAAGTCGCGCCATGGCCATGAACAACCACGGCCTCGATACTGTCGAAAGGCACCTCACCGATCTTTTCGCCATCGCGGCCAAGCCTTAGAAAGCCGCGCTCCACCGACAGGTGGATGCCATTGCTCGAAATCTCAACTATCTGTCCCGGCATGTGGCGGCCCCGGATCGAATACGCGTCCTGCCTCATCTACATGCACAAGTCGTGCCTTTCTGTTTTTCAACTTGCCGATATTGGCAAAGTCCCACCGAAACAAATCATTGTCATCCTTGTGCCGATTGGAAAAATCTCCCGCCTCGTTATCGGTGGCCAGATATATGACATTGTTGCTAGGCGATAGCCGAATAACATTTTTGTACGTCACTTCTCCGGGCATGTCCTCAACGGCAATCGTGTCGCCCTTGCGCAAGCGCATTATGAAGCGGGCGTCTGGATGCTCGGCCTTCCAGGCCGGGGATGCATCAGCGCGGCTGTTACGGCCCGGTTTGTTCGCATCGAAACGGCTGACTTCCCGGCACTGCCACTTGCCATCAGATGTCTCGAAAATATCCAGGCAGTAGTTTTCGCCTGCCAGAACGCCCCTAACATGCTGGCGCGCCTGGCCATGCTGGATCTGGCGCAGGGGTGTTGCGTCCGTCACCGGCCTGTGAACGCGCACCCGGCGTGGATTGGTCCGCCGGCCGGGCTTGTCTTCATCCACATAGTCTTGCAGGGCCTGTTTGAAGTCATTGCCCGTCAGGCCGTAAGTGCGCTCCAAAAGTTCCTCGCGGATCCGGTTGTCCGCGATATCCTGCAACTGGCCTGCATTCTGGAAAGATGTGATCGGCTTGCGGGTCGTCAGCTTCTGTCCGGCACCATGCGGATTCTGGACAAGGCCGTAATTGGTGTCTTCGTGCAACTGACCCTCAACCCCATGATCCTTCTTGTGGGACACAATAATCGCATTCACATGCCGCTCGACATCGCCGCGGAAGCCCGGCCAGGGCTCCTCCAGGGCGGCGAGCATGCGTTCAGATGGCACTTCGGGATTTTGCGACCGGGCATGATCGGCCGCCGCCTTAAGCCTCGCCCGATCGGTCAAGGCAACCACAATGGCATCGATGGCATGATGGCGGTGATCATCGCGATTCTTGCGCGATGGAGCGTCTGGATCATCACTCGCCCGATTGCCGTCGAGAATCTGGTTCAGCCCCCAGACTGCGCGCAAGTCCGATGTGAGGCGGCCTGGCGTGACCCAGACATGCTTCATCGCCTCGTCCCCGCCGCCATAAATGGCGCCAAGATAAGTCCGCGTCAGGCGGGCAATATATTTGGTGTCGTTCAGTTGCCGGTCGAGGAAATCACGCTCCTCGGCCTCATAGCGCTCCATGGCATCCAGGCCGAAGCGCCAGCTTTTCTGCGGCGGCAGTTCTGCGGCGCGGGACGCGATCTCGTCCCAGTCATACCCTGTCGGAGATGTCCCAAATGCGTCGTAGGGCGAGCGGCGTGCCTTGTCGCGGTTGGCCTGCCGGGTCACGAGGATCTTGTTGTTGAAACTGTCATCCAGGGTCGCTGCGAAGGGCAGGATATGGTCGATCTCGATCTCGTCCGAGAGGAGCTTGGCATAGCCAAACTGCGTATTGCTCAGCACACATCGGCCATTGGTGGCTTTGCCGCCTGTCAGTTCCTCGAAGAGGCGCAGTTTCAGCCGGTTCGTATAGGTGTTCCGGGCGCCATGGTCTGAGAGGATCTTCGCGCGCGCCTTATTTGCCTTCTGATTATCGGCCTGCTCGCGCTCCAGCTTCCGTTTGTCATCGGCACCCAGGGGCAGGTCGCGCGCCAGTTCGATCACGATCTCTTCCGGCGGGCCATAGCGCTCGATCAGACGGTTGACCACCTTGCGGAGCTGATTGAGCGCAACATGCACCGTGGGGTTGGCGATCTTGCCGACGCGTTTTTCCACACTGTCCTGGAGGTCTCCCGTTCCAAAGGCGACGGACCGTTCCAGAACCTCGCCATAATAGGGCAGTTTCCGGTCATGCACGACGCCATGGCCTTCAATGGCGCGGTGATCGCGATAGCCGGCACGTTCAACGGCGTCACTATAAACCGGCATGTCATCAGCCATCAGCTGGGCGAGCACTTTTGAATTGGCCCGGCGGCCAAGGCGCTGGTGCCCATCGGGAAGGGGTACATCCACGATGCTGCGCGCCTTTTCCGCGTCGAGCCCATATCTTTCAGACAGCCAGGTCGCCAGGATCTCGGGATCGGAACTGATCAGCAGCGCTTCCGCCGCGCTTTCCTCCAGCTTGAAAACTCCGGCCACAGCCGCAATCACTTGCGTGCTGACCGCACGAATATGCGGCGGTGTTCGCTTTGTCAGCGGTTCAAGTCCGAGCAGAAGTTCGACAAGCGCCTCCTGTTCGGCCAGGGGCAATTTCCGCCAGTCTGGGCCCCAGGCCTTCTTGCTGGCAAGCACGGCGGCTGTGTGATCACCTTCAATCTTCTTGCGCTTCTCCGACTCGATGCTGAACGTCACATCATCATGGAATCTGAGCGCTGTGCGCATGGCATCGAAGCTCAGATCCTTCTTGCCAAGCGCCTTTTCCGCCAGCAGGTCACGCTCGGCAAGCGTCAGCCATTCTGCCGCCTCACCCGGCCTGCGATAGTGCATGGCATTCAGCGTTTCATAGATTCTACGGCGCTGAGAAGACGGCAGGGCCCATGGCGCGCGTAGATCGGTCTCGGGTTCCAGCGTGCAGCGCCCGACAGGCTGAGGCTTCAACGGTCTCTGGAAACTTAAAATATCGTAGAGGCGTTCTCTGGCATCTTCCGTCAGAAGATCAGCATGATATTTGGCCTGCGTCTCCCAGATCTTTTCGAACTCTTTCAGGATGAGATCCCGCGTCGGATAGAACTCATAAAAGGCTTTTGTGCCCTCGCCATTCAGGCGCGCACGGGTGGAGGCATGCAGATTACCTTCGAGCCTTGGGCGGCCAAACAGTTCGCCCAAGGTGTGAGCATTCCTGTCTTTCATTCGAGCCAGAGTTTCCGCAGCCCCCATCGAGATCTTGCCGTCTTTGGCGTCCTTGTCCGTTTTGCGGTTCGACTTGAAGCCGCGCCTTTGCTGGAGATGAAACAGGGCGCGTCCGATCTGATACGGTGAGAGCGGCTCATTCAGCGCCCGTGCCCGCAGGCACCAGGGATCGAAATCACGCAGACTGTCTTGCGTTTGTCCCCCGCCGATCGGGTTTTCCAGAGCTTTGCGTTCGGCCAGGTCCGCCGGCAACAGACTGGCTTCGATCAAGGCCCACAGGAACGCCTCCCGCCTTTCCAAGCGCCGATCCCGGTTACGGCGCATACCTCTCGGCACGCGGCGTTGAGCGGCAAGCGATTGTTTGTCCTTTGGGTTCCTGCCATCGGAAAAGATACGCACACCGGCGGCCGGCACGAAGTGTTCGCCAGTCCCGAACTCCAGCAAGCCAGTCGGGCGCAGGGCTTCATTAAGGCAAAGGGCCGCCCAACCGATGGAATTCGAGCCGATATCCAGTCCCAACCGCCACATCATGATGAAAACCTTTTGAATCTATAGATAAAAGGAGAGCCGACTTTGGATCATCGGCGCCCCGGCAAACCAGTTACAGTTGACCCGTGCTTTCGTAGTGCACGCTAAAAGCGATAGGTTTTCAAGATGAGCCTTGCAATTGAAAGGCTTGTCGGATTAAGTATGCGGATCAGGAAGTGTGGTCTCTCCGTTAACAAGGTTAAACCACAAAATGGGCGTCCCTATGGGACGCCCAAATCTATTTTCCCCTCAAAAACCAAATTGTCTTTAAGACTGAGGCGACACCTCATTTATTCTTGGATATCACTATACCCCCCCGCTTTCGCGGGGATGGGCGGTTCTGGGTTTGTGTGTTATCTGAAATGAATTCAGATCAGGCCTTCGCGCCTTTTTCCTGCGCAACGGCAGGTTCCGGAATTCCCAGCAGACGCCGCGCAGCCCGGCGGTGGTTTTCCTTCACATGTGCCCCGACAATGCCGAGTGCGGTGGCGAGCACTGTGGCATCGTCAGTGAATCCCAACGCGGCGATCATGTCCGGCACGGCATCGGTGGGCACCACAAAATAGGCCAGCGCGCCGAGCAGAACAGCCTTGGCCTTGCGCGGGGTTTTTGGATCGATGGCGGCGTAATAGGAGGCCGCCAGATCGTCGGCAAAGGGGATGCGCCCGGCCACTCTAAGCAGCTTTGGCAGGAAGCGCCGGCGGGTCGTCCGCGTGCTGCGATTGATCGCAAGCGGGAGCTGCGCCCTGTCAGGGCCGGCGGGTTGGGGCTTCATTTCCCTCGCGTCAGTCATTGGCCACTCCGTCTCTAAAGAGTAGATCGCCCGTAACGACACCAGTTCAAGGGAGAACCTCCAGCCATGAAACTCGATTCCTCCATTTCCGCCGTCATCACGGGTGGCGCGTCCGGTCTGGGCGCGGCCACAGCGACCAAGCTCGCAAAAGACTATGGCGTGAAGGTGGCCCTGTTCGATCTGAATGAAGAAAAGGGCGAGGCACTGGCCGCCGAGCTGGGCGGTGTGTTCTGCAAGGTTGATGTCACCAATGATGACAGCGTGGATGCCGGCTTTGAGAAATCCCGCGCGGCGATCGGTCAGGAACGTATCCTGGTCAACTGCGCCGGCACCGGCAATGCCATCAAGACCGTCTCGCGCGACAAGGAAACCGGCGAGATCAAACATTTCCCGCTCGATAAGTTCAATCTGATCATTCAGATCAACCTGGTCGGCACCTTCCGCTGCATCGCCAAGTCGGCCGCCGGCATGGCGACACTCGATCCCATCGACGGCGAGCGCGGCGCGATCGTGAACACCGCTTCGGTCGCCGCCGAGGATGGCCAGATCGGCCAGGCGGCCTATTCGGCCTCCAAGGGCGGCGTGGTCGGCATGACCCTGCCGATTGCGCGCGACCTTTCCCGCGAGCTGATCCGCGTGAACACGATCCTGCCGGGTATCTTCAACACGCCGCTGCTGCAGGGCGCGCCGGAGAATGTGAAGCAGGCGCTTGGCGCCATGGTGCCGAATCCGGCCCGGCTCGGCGACCCGGCCGAATACGCTTCGCTGGCCACGGAAATGATCCGCAACGCCTATTTCAACGGCGAGGATGTGCGCCTGGATGGCGCGATCCGCATGGCGCCGCGCTAGTCCACGCGACGGCCAGGCCAGTCAAGCGGCGCGGTTTCACTCACCACGCCGTTGCGGCCGACAAAATTCGGGAGCGCTGTGCGGGCCACAACGGCAGGGGCTGTCGGTGCGGCGACCGGCTCTGTTGGCGCTTCCGTCGCCGGACTGGCCTGCTCCGGCATGGGCTCGCCCGAAGCGCCGCTGAGCGATGTTTCGGTGCCCCGACCCGGATAGACCGGGCGGCGCACGCCAATGCCGAGCCGCTCAAGCGTTTCGACCGTGAGCAGACCTTCCATCATGCCCTCATCGCGCTGGAAGGCGCGCATGGCCGTCATGGTGCGCGGGCCGATGACGCCATCGATGGGACCGGGATTGAAGCCGCGCACGGCCAGTTCGGCCTGGATCCGGCGAATGGCTTCGGCGCGCGGGGCCACGACGACCTGCACCACGTCGGCCTCGATGACATGTGGCATGTCCGCGGCCTGAGCATGATGTTCGGCCATGGCTGGCGCGGTCAGCCAGGTCATGGCGATGAGGGCGAGCAGCAGGGCTTTCATGGCGCAGGTCCTTTCCGGTTCACACTTGCCAGCATCGGCCAACTGGCCCGCCAGTCAATCGAAACGCGGTTCTTGGCCCCCAGCTGGGGAAGTGAGGGTGTAGCACTCGCCTGACGGGCGGCTTGCACCTTCGCCACAAGTCTCTTACGCAACTTCCCGACAGGAGACGCCGATGACAGAGACAAAGCCCCGTTACGACTGGACGCGCGAGGAAATCCGCGCGCTGTATGAGCTTCCGCTCGACGCGCTGATCGCGAAATCGCTGGCGGTAAAGGCCGTGAACTGGGCCGATGGCGCGGTGCAGAAATCCCAGCTCTTGTCCATCAAGACGGGCGGCTGCGCGGAAAATTGCGGCTATTGCAGCCAGTCGGCCCATTTCGATACCGGGCTGAAGGCGGAAAAACTGCTGCCGCTTGAAGAGGTTGTCTCCGCGGCGCGCTCGGCCAAGGCCAATGGTGCGGACCGGTTCTGCATGGGCGCGGCCTGGCGCAGTCTCAAACCGCGCGATGTGCCGAAAGTCGCGGCCATGATCGAGGCGGTGAAGGCCGAGGGCCTGGAGACCTGCGTCACGCTCGGCATGCTCGAAGAGGGCCAGGCCGAGGCGCTGAAGGCTGCTGGCCTCGATTACTATAACCACAATCTCGATACCTCGCCGGAATATTACGACCAGGTGGTCACCACGCGGGTCTATGACGACCGGCTCGATACGCTGGGCAAGGCGCGCACCGCCGGGCTGAAGCTGTGCTGCGGCGGCATTCTGGGCATGGGTGAGAGCCGGGAAGACCGGGTCGGACTGATCCATGAGTTGTCGAAACTCGCCCCCCATCCTGAAAGCGTGCCTGTGAACATGCTGGTCCCGATCGAGGGCACGCCGCTCGGTCAGAGCCCGAAGATCAGCGTGATCGAAATGGCGCGCGCCATTGCCGTCTGCCGGATCGTGTTCCCGGAAAGCTGGGTACGCCTGTCGGCCGGCCGCGAGGAAATGAGCGAGGAGGGCCAGGCGCTCTGCCTGCTCGCCGGCGCCAATTCCATCTTTGTCGGCGACCGCCTGCTGACCACCGACAACCCGGATGTCGACGAGGATGCCGGCCTGATGGGCCAGCTTGGCTTTGAGGCGACGGCGCTGGACGACATGCCAAAGGGCGCGGCGAGGACCACGCTGCTGGATGCGCGCTGAGCATGGCCAGTAAAATCGAGGCCGTGATCTGGGATTTCGGCGGGGTCATCACCTCCTCGCCGTTTGAGGCCTTCAATCGCTATGAGGCCGAGAACGGCCTGCCGAAGGATTTCATCCGCTCGGTCAATGCTCTGAACGGCGACACCAATGCCTGGGCGCGCCTGGAACGCTCGGAGGTGACCGGCGAGGAATTCGACGCCCTCTTTGCCGCAGAGGCGCGCGCGCTCGGCCATGAGGTGCCGGGCAGCCATGTGCTCGCGCTGCTCTCGGGCCAGATCCGGCCCGCCGTGGTCGAGGCGCTGAAGGTCTGCCGGAAAAATGCGAAGGTCGGCTGCATCACGAACAATGCTCCCATCGGCAAGGGGGCGGGGATGAGCAGCGATGAGGGCAAGGCCGCCGCCGTGGCCGAGGTGCTCTCCCTGTTTCACCATGTGATCGAAAGCTCCAGGATCGGCATCCGCAAGCCCGATCCGCGCATCTATGCCCTGATGTGCGAGGCGCTGGATGTCGATCCGGCCAAATGCGTCTATCTCGACGATCTCGGCATCAACCTGAAACCTGCCCGCGCCATGGGCATGTCGACCATCAAGGCCGTCTCAGAGGCGCAATTGCTGGCCGATCTGAAGGCGGCGACAGGTTTTCCGATTTGATTCCCGGTGCGGCTGGCGTAAGGGCCAGTCATGCGCCACTGGGTGGGTCTTCTACTGGCGATTTGCCTCACAGGTTGCGGGAATGCCTCGCGCGATCCGGCATCTGCGCCTGCGCCCGATGAAAGCCTGTTCGAGACCGAGGCTCCGACCGCCCCGCCGGAGCTGCCCGATGCGGTGACTGCCACGCGCGAGGAGCTGTTGGAGATCTCCGGGGCCGGTTCGATCCGGCGGCTCTCCTACAAGGCCAATGCCGAGCCGAACTTCCTGTCGAATTTCGGCGGCGCAGACCACTATGCCCACTGGGACCTGATGCGCCGTACCGGCTGGGACCCGAACCTACATCTGATCGAGTTGTTCAAGATGCCCTATGGCGTGCGCCAGGTCGGCCAGGAGACCTGGTATATCTGGCCGGACCTCGCCGCCCGCGACCCGGCTGATCTCGCGCCGGAAAAGCTCTCCCACCGCGACCAGGCGCGCCTTCTCACCCTCATCGGACCGGGCGGCGTGCAGGAGCTGGCCGCCGGCCAACCCTATCCCGGCGAGCGTACCGCCATTTCCGAATCCGGTTCATGGCGTTATTTCCTTCATGAATCCGCTGACTGAAGGAGATTCACATGGCCGACAATCTCGGAGCAGAGGCTTTTCTTGCCGCCCGTCCGGAATGGGCACGCGCCGATGATAAACGCGAGGCGGTGTCCCGCCGTTTCAAGTTCGCCGATTTCAAGACCGCCTGGGCTTTCATGTCTGCGTGCGCGCTGAAGGCCGAGCAGATGGATCACCATCCTGAATGGTTCAATGTCTACTCCACGGTGGATGTGGTGCTGACCACCCATGACGCTGGCGGTGTCACCGAAAAGGATGCCGAACTGGCCGATTTCATGGAGGGTTTGGCGGGCAAGCTCTGATCGGGGTTTCCCCAACGCACCGGCTTGACGCGCGCTCTTCCAGGCGACACGCCCTTCCCCATCAGAAAACAATCAGGAGGAAACGGCCATGGGACGCGTGAGCGGAAAAATGGCGCTGGTGACGGGCGGTGCGCAGGGGCTCGGCGAAGCGACGGCGAAGATGCTGGCGCGCGAGGGCGCGAAGGTCACGGTCAGCGATATCAACGGTGCGGGCGCCGAGGCTGTGGCCGCCGCGATCAATGCCGAGCATGGCGACGGGACGGCCTTCGCTTTGCAGCACGATGTCACCGATGGGGACCGCTGGCAGGACGTGCTTCAGGCGGCCCATGACGCCATGGGCGGGCTGAATGTCCTGGTCAACAATGCCGGGATCGGTTCGATGGCGTCAGTGGAAGACGAGTCCTATGACACTTTCCGCAAGGTGCAGGCCGTCGACGTGGATTCCATTTTCCTCGGCTGCAAATACGCCATTCCGCTGATGCGCGCCCATGGCATGGGCTCGATCGTGAATATCTCTTCCATCGCCGGCATTGTGGCGAGCGGAAACTATATTTCCTACAACACCGCCAAGGCGGCGGTGCGGCACATGTCGAAATCCATCGCCCTGCACTGCGCCAAGACGGGCGGGCAGATTCGCTGTAACTCGGTGCATCCGGTGTTCATCAACACGCCGATCCTGGACGGCGTGAAGGCCATGTTCGGCGAGGAGGAGGGCCTGGCCAAGCTCGCGCGCCAGATCCCGCTCGGCCGTGTCGGCGAGCCGGATGATATCGCCTATGCCGTGCTCTATCTCGCCAGCGATGAGAGCAAGCTCGTCACCGGGATCGAACTGAAAGTGGATGGCGGCATTTCCGCCATGTAGCTCAGGCCTCCGCAAGCTGTCTTTGATGCGCCATGCGGCGCTGGTGGCGTGCGCGCAGCAGCGGGGCGATCTTCCATGAGATGGGGATCGCCAGTGCCACGCTGACCAGTACGGCAAGTGGAATGAAAAGGGCGGCATTGGCTTTCAGGGCGGGAATGTAGAGCACGGTCAGCAGGGCGGCGCCGAAGAGCACGCCCTGGACCATGCCGTACAAGACCAGTGAGATGGCAGTCCTGTTGGTCATGAGGGTCTCCTTGGAGTTGGTCTGTACAGACCAACGTTCTGCTCGGCGCCTGTGTTCCGGTGTCCCGGTTCACGGAATCCGCTTTCCAGAAACAAAAGTTCCTGTTACGTTCTCTTCCATCCATAAGCTTGGAGGGATCGATGATCGGATATGTGACGCTGGGGACGAACGACCTGGAGCGCGCCGCGAAATTCTATGATGCGCTGGCCGCCGAGCTGGGCGTGTCGCGCATGATGGAAGAGGACATGTTCATTGCCTGGGGCACGCCCGGCGGGCCTGCGGGTGTCGCCGCCACGCGCCCCTTTGACGGCAATGCTGCGACGGTCGGCAACGGGACCATGGTGGCGCTGGAGGCGAAGGATACCGCCCAGGTCGATCGGCTCTACCAGATCGCGCTGGCCAATGGTGGAACCGATGAAGGCAAGCCCGGCCCGCGCGGCGAGGAGGGCTTTTACGCCGGCTATTTCCGTGATCCGGACGGCAACAAGCTGAACGCCTTCACCATCGTCTCGGCCGAGGGCTGAAACTTCAGCCCGGATGACGGCGCAGCATCAGGACGGAATATATTGTGAGCAAGGCCATGACCCCCGCAGATGCCATGAAGGGCAGGGCCGGAAACATCTGGTAGAGGCCTGCGCCCATCAGCGGTCCGAAGATGAACCCGGTGGGCGGCGCAGCAGCCAGAAGGGCTGCCGCCGCGCCCTGTTCGTGGCGCGCAACCGACAGGCTGCCGAGCGCATTGGCAGACGACACGGCCAGGGCTGCCCCGGCGCCGACAAGCACGAAACAGGCGCACAGCGCCCAGAAGGGATGAAACAGGTCGGCGCCGATATAGCCGGCTCCGACCATGGCCAGTCCGATAGGCAGCACGCGGCGCGGCTCTGGCCTGCGCGGCTGGACATAGCCGAACTGCATTATGATCATGCCGATTGCCAGGCAGGCAAAAGCGGTCCCTGTATGCTGAACCGCGGCTTCGCCGGCAGAGAGACCGGGCTTGTCGACGAACTGGTACCTGTCCTCGATAAACCAGCCCAGGGTTTGCTGAATCATGCCTATGGCAACGAAATAGCAGAACAGGAACGCAAGATGGGGAAAGACGCGGGCATCGCGCACAGATAGCGGTTTTGGCCGCCGCAGGTCGCGTGGGGTCTTGCGGGTCTCGGTCGGCGGCAGGACAAAGGCGAGCACCAGTCCGACGCCGATATTCAGGGCAATCGTGCCCCACAGGGGAACCAGCTCGCCAAAATCGGCGAGCACCGAGGCGCCTGCCGGCCCGATGATCGAGCCGATGCTCACCGAGGCACCAAGCATTCCGAGGCCGCCTGCGCGTGTCATCGCCGTGGTTGCATCGGTCATGGCCGCCATGGCCGAGGGCTGGAGCCCGGGTGAAAGCAGGCCGAACCAGATCCGCACAAAGACCAGCAGGGCAAACATGGAAAGGCCGGTGACAAGGCCCTGAAGCGCGGCCGACAGGGCAAAGAGAAAGGCCATGTTCGTCAGGCCCATGGCGAGCAGGGAAAACACCATGACCCGCTTGCGCCCGACCCGGTCGGCCAGCCGTCCCCACCAGGGGATCATCAGCGCATAAATGGCGGCAGAGAGCGTCAGAATTCCCGCCACCTGGATTTCCTGCAGCCCGGCTTTCCTTGCGAGCGGTGCAACAACCACGAAATTGATCGTCATTCCCGCGCCCATCGCCACCATGGCCAGCGCGATGACGCCTTGCTGCAGCGCGCTCAGCGGCCGCAGCGGTAGCTCATCGGCGTCAGAAGGATCCGGACTGGTATCAGGCATCGAACAGACCTAGACCCGGTCTGACTCCTTGCCAATCGCGATTCAACCCTATCTATGCGTCAATCGAGACCGATTTTTCGGAGATGTTTTAAATGCTTGAGCCCCTTGCGCCGCTATATGTGTACTTCCTGTACCCCATCCTCACCCTGCTGTTCTTCGTGCTGTTGGTCTATGTGGTGTTCGGTTGGCTGATCGTGGGCGGCGTGGTCTCGCTGCATAACCAGACCGTGCGGCAGATCTACTCCATGCTCGAAAGCGTGGTCGAGCCGCTTGCCGCGCCGCTGCGCAGGATCATTCCGCCGCTCGGACAGCTCGACCTGTCGGTTTTCGTGCTGTTCCTGCTCATCATCTTTGTGCGCGACTGGCTGTTGCCTGTCCTGTTCGGGCTCAGGTCCTGGTAGGACAAACGGTGACTGTCCGCGTCACGCCGCGCGCCGGCAGGGATGCGATTGATGGGCCGGGCGAGGATGCAGACGGCCGCCCGCTCCTGAAGCTGCGCGTGCGCGCTGTGCCCGAGGATGGCAAGGCCAATGCGGCGGTCGAGGCGCTGCTGGCCAGGACGCTCGGCATCTCCAAGCGGCAGGTGGCGGTGGTCTCGGGCGGCAAATCGCGTATTAAACGCGTCGAACTGGCGGATCTGGATGAGGGCGCCGCCGCGCGACTTGAGGAGCTGATGGGCCATGGCAGCTGAGATCATCGACGGAAAAGCGATCGCCGCAGATGTGCGCGCCAATGTGGCCGCCGCTGTGGCGGGCCTGCCCAAAGCGCCAACGCTGGCGGTTGTCCTGGTCGGCGACAATGCCGCCAGCCAGGTCTATGTGCGCAACAAGGTACGCCAGACCGAGGAGGCCGGAATGGTCTCCATCCACAAACACCTGCCGGCCGACGCCACCCAGTTCGAGGTGGAAAACCTGATCTCCGATCTCAATGCCGACCCGGAAGTGGACGGCATCCTGTTGCAATTGCCTCTGCCGAAGCACCTGCATGAGCCCTCCGCCATTGAGAAGATCGACCCGGCCAAGGATGTCGACGGACTGACGGAGACAAGCGCCGGGCGCCTCGCCCTCGGCAAGCCGGGCCTTGCGCCCTGTACGCCCACTGGCTGCGTCATCCTCGCCAAGCGCGCGCTGGCTGACAATCTGTCGGGCAAGCACTGCGTGGTGATCGGCCGCTCCATCCTCGTCGGCAAGCCGGCCGCGCTGCTCTTCCTGGCGGAGAACTGCACCGTTACCATCGCCCATTCGCGCACGGCCGATCTCGGCGAGGTCTGCCGGTCCGCCGATATCCTGGTGCCCGCTGTGGGCCGGCCCGGTATCGTCACTGGCGACATGGTCAAACCCGGTGCCACCGTCATTGATGTCGGTATCAATCGCGTGCCCGCTCCGGAAAAGGGCGAGGGCAAGACGAAGCTGGTCGGCGATGCGGAGTTTGAGAGCTGCGCGGCGGTGGCCGGCCATATCACGCCGGTGCCCGGCGGTGTCGGCCCGATGACCATTGCCTGCCTCCTGCGCAATACCGTGATCGCGGCTTGCGCGCGCCGGGGCTGGAGCCTGCCGGACACACTCTAACTCCTTCGCAATGCAGCAATTTCAACGGGCGCTGAAGGGGAATTCCCCGTTTCGGGCACCCGCGCCTGCCCTGCCCGCAATATCCTTCCGCCATTCGGCCCTTCGGCGGAAGATATGCGTTATTTTTGTGGGATGCTTGAAGGATGGCGCCCTGAAATGGCATATTACGGAGAAGAATAACTCAGAATTTAGAACAAATTGGAGGTCATTTTCCCATGGGCAAGGCAGAACCGAGGATTTCCGTTCCCGCTCCCGCCTTTCGTCCGGGAGATACGCCTGGCTTCTCCAGGCTCGGCCTGCCGCGCCCTGGCCATCATGCCAGGCCTGACATCCTGGCCGATGCTGCCGAGATCCGCGATCTCGCCTTCGGCCTTGTCGGTGTGCTCGACGAGGAGGCCAACGCGGTCGGCGACTGGGCGCCGGGCCTGAGCCCTGAGGAGCTTCGCGCCGGCCTCAAAACCATGGTGCTGACCCGCGAATACGACAATCGCATGCTGAAGATGCAGCGCACCAAGCGCCTGTCTTTCTACATGAAGTCGCTCGGCGAGGAGGCTGTCGCAGTCGCTGCGACCCAGGCGCTTGATGCCGGGGACATGCTGTTTCCGTCCTATCGCCAGCAGGGCGCGCTGATCCAGCGCGGCGCGGAACTCGTGGACATGATGTGCCACTGCATTTCCAATTCGCGCGACAATCTGAAAGGCCGTCAGTTGCCGGTCCATTATACCCGCAAGGATCTCAATTGGTTCTCGGTGTCGGGCAATCTCGGCACGCAATTTCCCCAGGCCGTCGGCTGGTCCATGGCCAGCGCGCTGAAGGGCGAAACCGCCATTGCCTGCTCCTGGATCGGCGACGGCACCACTGCCGAGGGCGACTTCCACGCCGCGATGACGCTGGCCTCGACCTATAACGCGCCGGTGGTGCTCAATGTGGTCAACAATCAGTGGGCCATTTCGATGCACAACTCGATTTCCGGCGGCAAGGCGCCGAGCTTTGCCGCCAAGGCGATCGGCTATGGCATTCCGGGTATCCGGGTGGATGGCAACGACTATCTCGCCGTCGCCGCCGTGACCAGATGGGCCGCCGAGCGCGCCCGGGGTGGCGGCGGGCCGACCCTGATCGAGAGCTATACCTATCGCGGTGAGGCGCACTCGACCTCCGACGATCCGTCGAAATACCGCCCCAAGGACGAATACGAAGCCTGGCCGCTCGGCGACCCGGTCGAGCGCCTGCGCGCCCATCTGATCAAGCTCGGCGAATGGGACGGCGAGCAGCACGAGGCCTGGCAGGCCGAGTGCAAGCAAGCCGTTGCCGATGCCTGGAAAGAAGCCCTGACCTACGGCACGCTGGAGGAAGGCCCGCACGCGCCGGTGCCGACCATGTTCGAGGATGTCTTCACCGCCCAGCCCTGGCACCTGCGCCGCCAGCGCCAGGAACTTGGTGTCTAGGTCACCCGTTTGCTGCACATCCCTCATCCTGAGCGGCGACGAAGGATGTGCCCAAGTTTAAGAGTACGGTCTTGCAAGCCCGCCTTCATGGTTCGTCTCCGCTCACCATGAGGGCTCACGGAGTTCGAGGGTCGTCATATGCCCCAGATGAACATGATGCAGGCGCTGACCAGCGCCATGGATGTGAAACTCGCCGAGGATGAGCGCGTGCTCGCCTTCGGCGAGGATGTCGGCTATTTCGGCGGCGTTTTCGGGGTGACGCGCGGCCTGCAGGAGAAATACGGTTCTTCCCGCGTCTTCGACGCGCCGATCAATGAGGGCGCGATCATCGCCATGGCGATGGGCATGGCCACAAACGGTATGCGCCCGATCGCCGAGATCCAGTTCGCCGACTATATTTTCCCGGGTTTCGACCAGATCATTTCCGAACTCACCCGCATCCGCTACCGCTCGGCTGGCCAGTACACCGCGCCGGTGACGATCCGCACCCCCTGTGGTGGCGGCATCTATGGCGGTCAGACCCATTCGATGAGCCCGGAAGCCTTTTTCACCCATATTCCCGGCCTGGTCGTCGCCATGCCGTCCAATCCCTATGACGCCAAGGGCCTGCTGATTTCCTGCATCGAGAGCGACGATCCCGCGCTCTTCTTCGAGCCGAAACGGCTCTATAATGGCCCCTTCGACGGCGATCCGAACAAGCCGCAATCCTCATGGAAAGACCATCCGAAAGGCGAAGTGCCCGAGGGCAATTACACCGTCCCGCTGGGTGTTGCCGATGTCGTGCGCGAGGGTTCCGACGTCACTGTCGTCGCCTATGGCACCATGGTGCATGTCGCGCTGGCCGCCGCCGAGGCCGAGGGTGTGGATGCCGAGATCATCGACCTTCGCACGCTGATCCCCTACGATATCGACACGGTCGCGCGCTCCGTTCAGAAGACCGGGCGCTGCGTGATCCTGCACGAGGCCCCGCGCACATCCGGATTTGGCGCCGAGCTTGCCGCGCAGATCCAGGAAGACTGTTTCTATTCCCTCGAAGCGCCGATCCAGCGCGTCACCGGCTGGGACACGCCTTATCCGCACGCGCATGAATGGAGCTATTTCCCCGGCCAGGAGCGTGTCGCCCGCGCCCTCAAGAAAACCGTGGAGTTTGCCTGATGGCCGAATACAAGCTGCGCATGCCCGATGTCGGCGAGGGTGTCGTCGAGGCCGAAATTGTCGCCTGGCATGTCAAACCCGGCGACATGGTCGAGGAAGATCAGGACCTTGTCGATGTGATGACCGACAAGGCGACGGTGGAAATCCCTGCGCCGGTCTCCGGCAAGGTGGTCTCCGTGCACGGCGAGCCCGGCGACATGATCGCGGTGGGCACGGAAATCCTCGTCATTGCGACCGAGGCCGATGTGGATACGGAGCAGGCTGAGCCTGCAGCCGCAGAAGCCGCGCCCGAGCCGGCTGAGGCTGAAGCGCCTGCACCGAAAGCGCCGGAAAAGCCCAAGCCCCGCCCTGCGCCGGCCCCGCAACAGCTCGATCCGCCCGTGGCAGGCGGTCGGGTCCTCGCCAGCCCCGCCGTGCGCGCCCGTGCGCTGGAGCTGGATGTCGATCTTGCCGGCGTGACGGGTTCCGGCCCGGCCGGCCGCGTGACGCGCCAGGATCTGGAAGACTTCGTGGCGGCAGGTGGCCGCGCGGTTGCGCGCACTGCCGCCCCGGCTGGTCCGGCGCGCACGAAGCGCACTGGCGTGCGCGAGGAGAAAGTGATCGGCCTGCGCCGCAAGATCGCCCAGAACATGGAAGCGGCCTGGCGCGTGCCGATGATCACCTATGTCGAGGAGGTGGACGTCACCGAGGTCGAGGCGCTGCGCAAATCGCTGAATGGCGACCGCGCCGAGGGCGAGCCCAAGCTGACCCTGCTGCCCTTCCTCGCCACCGCGCTCACCCGCGCCCTCCCCGACGTGCCCCAGGCGAATGCGCATTACGATGCCGAGGCCGGAACGCTAAGCGTGCACGAGGCCGCCCATATCGGCATCGCCACGGCGACCGAGAACGGCCTCGTCGTCCCGGTCCTTCGCCATGCCGAGGCCATCGATGTCTGGCAGATGGCCGGCGAGATCTCGCGCCTGTCAGCCGCTGCTCGCGACGGCAAGGCGAGCCGGGAGGAACTTTCCGGCTCCACCATCACCATCACCTCACTCGGTGCGATTGGGGGCGTTGTCACCACGCCACTGATCAACACGCCGGAAACCGCGATTATTGGCGTCAACAAGATGGCCGAGCGCCCCGTTTTCGATGGCGCCGGCCGTGTCGTGCCGCGCCTGTTCATGAATCTCAGCTCCAGCTTCGATCATCGCATCGTCGATGGCTTTGAGGCCGCGACCCTGATCCAGAAAATCCGTGCCCTGCTGGAAAGCCCGGCGCGGCTCTTCATGTAGGACCTCTCATGACCACCAAGAAAACCTGCGACGTCCTCGTGATCGGCGGCGGCCCCGGCGGCTATCCCGCCGCGATCCGCGCCGGCCAGCTCGGCCTGGAGACCATTCTGGTGGAAGCCGGGCGCCTCGGGGGCACCTGCCTCATCCGTGGCTGCATTCCCTCCAAGGCGATCATCCATGCCGCGTCGAAACTGGATGAAATGCGTCATCATGCCGGTGGCGGAGCCGGCGCGATGGGGATCACTTTGAAATCACAGCCCTGCCTCGACATGGCGGGCCTTCGCGCCTGGAAGGATGGCATTGTCGACCGCCTCTCGGGCGGTGTGGCGGGCCTGCTGAAGGCTGCGAAGGTAGAGCATGTCCATGGCTGGGCCACTTTCCGCGATGCGAAGACCTGCACGGTGGAAACCGAAGAGGGCGAGGTCGAGATCACGGCGGAGAATGTCATCCTCGCCAATGGCTCGGAGGAAACAGAACTGCCGTTCCTGCCCTTTGACGGCGAGACGGTAATCAGCTCCACCGGTGCATTGGATCTCACGGAACTGCCCGAGCACCTGGCGGTGGTCGGCGCGGGTTATATCGGCCTGGAACTCGGCATTGCCTTTGCCAAGCTCGGCTCGAAGGTGACCTTCGTGGAAATGGGCCCATCCATCCTGCCGTCTTACGACAAGGAGCTGACGCGCCCCGTTTCGACCTGGCTCAAGGATCACGGCGTTGAGGTGCATCTGAAGGCGAAAGCCACGGGAAAAGGCACGAAAAACGGCGATTCCGTCCTGAAATTTGAAGATTCAGACGGCAAGGCGCGTACGGTTCGCGCCGACAAGATCCTCGTTGCCGTCGGCCGGCGCCCGCGTACTGAGGGATGGGGCCTGGAGGCCATGGCCGTCGACATGGACGGGTCTTTCATCAGAGTGAATGCGCGCTGCGAGACCGCCATGCGCGGGGTTTATGCCATTGGCGATGTGACCGGCGAGCCGATGCTGGCCCACCGCGCCACCGCCATGGGCGAGGCGGCTGCGGAGATCATCGCGGGTGTGAAGCGCAAGTTCGACCCGCGCGCTATTGCGGCGGTCTGCTTCACCGAGCCGGAACTTGTCGGGGTTGGCCTCACGCCGGATGAGGCGAAAGCGGCGGGCGAAGAGGTCATCATCGGCAAATTCCCGATGGCCGCCTCGGGCCGGGCGCTCGCCATGGATGCGGGCGAGTCCAAAGGCTTTGTCCGCATTACGGCCCGCGCCAGCGACCATGTGGTGCTCGGCATCCACGCTGTCGGCGCGCATGTGGCCGAGCTTGCGGGTGAGTTCGCCCTGGCGATCGAGATGGGCGCGGTGCTGGAAGACATTGCCGGCACGATCCATGTCCACCCGACACTCGGCGAGACGGTGATGGAATCGGCACTTTCCGCCCTCGGCCACCCGATCCATATCGCGGCGCGCTAGACACACTCCATTGTCATTTGGCAAGTCCGGCCAATGCCCTAGTCTCTTCTTCAGAGACGAGGGAGATGACCCATGGACCAGACCGACACCGCCCAACACGCCGTGCCCCAGGGCGCGCTGGACCTTTATGATGCGTATGCCCACGGGCTGATCTCCCGGCGCGATTTCTTCTCGCAGCTCAGCAAGTACGCTGTGGGCGGCGCCACCGTCGCCTCGCTCGCGGCTTGCGTCATGCCGGACTATGACAGGCAGCAGACCGGCGAGGGCGACAGCGATATCTCCGCGGAAATGGTGCCATATGCTTCGCCCGATGGCGCCGGCGAGATGATGGGCTACCTCGTCCGCCCGGCCGGCGTGACCGAGCCTGTTGGCGGCGTGGTCGTCGTGCACGAAAACCGGGGGCTCAACCCGCATATCCGCGATGTCGCGCGGCGCGTGGCGGCGGCCGGTTATGTCGCCTTCGCGCCGGACGCGCTCTATCCGCTCGGCGGCTATCCCGGAAACGATGATGATGGCCGCGAGCTGCAGAGCCAGCGCGAGTCGGCCAGGATGGTCGCCGATTTCATGGCGGCGGCTGATTTCCTGCGCGCGCATGAGGCAACGACGGAGAAGATCGGCTGTGTCGGTTTCTGCTTCGGCGGCGCGGTGACCAATCTCATGGCCGTACACCAATCCTGGCTTGCCTGCGCGGTGCCCTATTATGGCGGCTGGCCGGGCACGGAGGAAGCCGCGCTTGTCGAGGTGCCGCTACAGATCCATCTCGCGGGCCTGGATGACCGTGTGAATGCCGGCTGGCCCGCCCATCAGGCCGGGCTCGACGCGGCCGGGGCGGACTATGAAGTCTATGTCTATGAGGGCGCCAATCATGGCTTCCACAATGACACCACGGCGCGGTTCGATGCGGACATGGCCACGCTCGCCTGGTCGCGCACACTAGACTTTTTTGGCGCGCATCTGAGTTAGCAGCGCTCCGCGAGCCTATCTGGCATGTTTCTTCGGGGGGCCGTTTAGCTTCTCTGCCACGCAAAGGAAAACATGTCCGGCAATGCCAAGAAGAACTGACAGACTTCCACTACAGACGAAGATCAAGGAGTAGGAGGTATCGATCTTGTTCTGGCTGGTGAGCAGAAAAACTGCGCCCAAAGCGAGGAACAGAAGTCCAATCCCGATCAAGAAGAGAAAAACACCTCTAACAAGGGCGGAAACAACATCCATCTCGCACTCCTGCTACCAGGCCCCGATATTCTCCGCGCTCGCCCAGGGTTCCTTCGGCGCCAGCGGCTCGCCTTCCTGCAGCAGTTCGACCGAAATGCCGTCGGGCGAGCGGACGAAGGCCATATGGCCGTCGCGGGGCGGGCGGTTGATGGTGACGCCCATTTCGGCAAGGCGTTCTACGGCTTCGTAGATATTTTCCACACGATAGGCGAGGTGTCCGAAATTGCGCCCGCCGGTATAGTCTTCCGGGTCCCAGTTATAGGTCAGCTCGACCATGGGGATCTGGCTCTGGGTCGGGCGTATGCCCTCGGGGATGCCGCCAGCGCGGTCGATATCGCTCTGTGCGGCGAGGAAGACCAGGGTGAAGCGGCCTTTCTCGCTGTCGAAGCGTGTGACTTCGGTCAGGCCCAGCCCCTCGCAGAAAAAGCGCAGCGAGGCGTCGATATCGCTGACACGGATCATGGTGTGCAGGTAGCGGATGCTCATGAGACGGCTCCATTGAGCTGGCGGATCACGTCCGACAGGCGGGGTGGGAGGTTGGAATAATAGCGCTTCATGGCGACGTAGAGCACGGCGACCATCAAGGCGACGCAGAACAGGAAGGTCCCGAAAGTGTGGACCATGGTGCCCGTGGCGACGGGCTCATACCGCCCGGTCAGGGTCCAGATTTCGTACCAAAGCTGGGTGAAGAGTGCGATGCCCGGCGGGATCAGCACGGCGACGACAAGAGCGGAAACAAAGGCATAGGTGGCCGCGCGCGGTGCTTCGGCCTGGACATATCCGGTGCGGAATTCCTCTTCGCTGACCGATTTCGACAGCTCTCCCTGGTCCTGTTTCAGGGCATAGAACGCATCGGCGGACTTCCAGACCGTGTACCAGCGCCAGGCGATGAATGCGCCCCAGGCCAGGAACAGGAGCGGCAGGAGAATCAGGAGATCGGGAACTTGGTAGACCGGGTCGAGGCGCATCGCGAAAAAGCTTGTCTTCAGGCCGGCGCGACCCATGTGCCGCGCCTTCAATGAGCGGCCTAGCGCGCGTGTGCGGCCTCATAGACCAGCATTGCGCGCTTGCGAGCCACTCCCCAGTGGTAGTTATGCAGCCTGAGGTCCGACGCCAAGGCCCGATGGCAGGGAATGAACCAGCTGAGCGGATTTGCGCCCACCGCGGCGCCCACGGCGCGAGCCGCCTTGGGATGTCCGGCGGCGCAGGCGAGCGCGCCATAGGTCTGGATCTGACCGGGTGGGATTTCGAGCAGGGCGCGCCAGATCTGGCGCCGGAAGGGTGTGCCATAGAGCGCCACGGGCAGGGCCTCGCTGCGCTCGAACACACTGCGGGCCATGGTGAGGGCGGCATGGTCGTCGCGCTCGACCCGTGCGCCGGGATAGCGCCCTTTCAGGTCGGCCACGGCATCGGCCTCGCGCCGGCCCTGATGCTCGAAGCCGGTACGCTCGGGCGGATTCTCGTCGATGAAGCCGAGGGCGACCAGTCCGCGCGGGCTCATCAGCCATAGGCCCATGCCGAAAGGTGTGGGCGCCTTGCCGAGGTTCAGGGTGATGCCCTCCCCGCCGGATTTCGCCTCGCCAGGTGTGAGGCCTTCATGAGCAATGAAGAGATCGTGCAGGCGCCCGGGCCCGGAAAGGCCGGCCTCGAAGCTCGCCTCCAGTACGCTTGCGCCCTCGCGCAGGGCCTCGCCGGCAGCCCCGTGCGCAAGAGCGGACTGGTACTGTTTCGGGCTGAGGCCGGCCCAGCGGCTGAACTCGCGCTGGAAATGGGTCGGCGACAGCCCGACGGCGGCGGCGCAGGTGGCAAGGTCGGGTTGGTCGGGCCAGGTATCGCCGAGAAAGCTCAGCGCATCGGCCATGCGCGTATAGGCGGCCGAGCGTTCATCGAGGGGCATGGACAGGATTTTCGACATGGCGCCAGATTGGCAGGCGCGCGTCTGGCTCGCCACCCGCTTCTTGCTCTAGATAGGAATTTCGCCATTGGCCGCCAGCACATCGCCGGCAAGGTAGAGCGAGCCGCAGATCAGGATCTGGGCGGGATACGTGGCTGCGGCGGCTTTCAGGGCGGCGCTGAAGCTTTCATGTGCTTCGGCTTCCAGGCCGGCGCTGCGGGCATGGGCGGCAAGATCGGCCGGATTGGCGCCATGGTGACCTTCGCTGTTGGGGCAGGTGAAGACGCGGGGGGAGGCGGCCTGGAAGCTCTCGAAAAAGCCGCGCGCGTCCTTGCTTGCCATCATCGCGCAGACGAGAACGGTCTCGCCCGGCATGTGGCTGAGGACATCGGCCACGGCGCGCGCAGCATGGGGGTTGTGCCCGCCATCGAGCCAGACCTCGGCGCCCCCGGCCATCTGCGTGACCGGGCCGTGTGAGAGATGCTGCATCCGCGCCGGCCAGACCGCGCTTCGTGCGCCTTTCCAGATTGCTCCCTGCGTGATCGCCGAGTGACCCCAGAGTTTGAGTGCCTTGGCCGCGAGGGCGGCATTCGCCCGTTGGTGACCGCCCAGCAGGGTGAGGTCCTCGGGCATCTGGAAAATTTCGCTGGGGGTGAGGAAGGTTAGTGGCACGCCCTGGCGTTCGGCCTCGGCCTCGATGACTTCGCTCACATCCTGCCACTGAATGGCACTGACTGCGCGGCAGCCGGGCTTGATGATGCCAGCTTTCTCGCCCGCAATTCCGCGCAGATCGTCGCCCAGGAATTGCTTGTGATCATGGTCGATCGGGCAGATCACGGCCACAGCGGGCGCCGGTACGATGTTCGTGGCGTCATACTTCCCGCCAAGCCCGACCTCCAGGATGAGGAGATCCGCGGGCGACTCGCTAAAGGCGAGCAGCGCGGCGGCGGTTGTGGCCTCGAAATGGGTGATTTCACCAGGCCCGAGCGCGGCACGCACCCGTTCCAGCGCATCGGCAAAAGCACTGTCGCTGATCAACTCACCGGCCAGGCGCACGCGTTCGTTGAAACGCACCAGATGGGGCGAGGTGAAGACATGCACCTTCAGCCCGGCAGCCTCGGCCATGGCGCGCAGGAAGGCGCAGGTCGAGCCCTTTCCATTGGTTCCGGCCACATGGATGACCGGGGGAAGATGGTGATGCGGATTACCGAGATCTTCAAGCAGCTGCTGGATCCGGCCGAGGGAGAGCTCAATATCCTTCGGATAGTGGCCCTCAAGCGCGGCGAGCGCGGCTTTCAGCCGCGATGCGGGGTCGGTCAATCGGCCGCCTCTTTTCCAGCGGGCCTGGACCGGCCATCGGGCTCAACATCCGGCGCCGGCGCGGCCACATTCGGCACTTCCCGGTCGCCCGAACGGCGCAGCTTCGGCATCAGGTGATAGAGCACCCGCGCCAGCGTCGCCTTGAGGTCATGGCGGTGGGAGACGATGTCCACCTGGCCCTTCTCGCGCAGGAATTCCGAGCGCTGGAAACCATCGGGCAGTTTCTCGCGAATGGTCTGCTCGATCACGCGCGGGCCGGAAAAGGCGATCATCGCGCCCGGTTCGGCAATGTGTACGTCGCCGAGCATGGCATAGGAGGCCGAAACTCCGCCCGAGGTCGGATCGGTGAGGATCACCACATAGGGCAGGCCGGCTTCCTGGACCTCGTCGATGGCCAGCGTCGTGCGCGGCATCTGCATCAGCGACAGCGTGCCTTCCTGCATGCGCGCACCGCCCGAGGCCGTACACACAACAAAGGCGGCCTTGCGCGCCACGGCGAGCTGAGCCGCGGCAATGAAGGCCTCGCCGGCGGCCATGCCGAGTGAACCGCCCATGAAGGCAAAGTCCTGCACCAGCACGACGGTTGGAATGCCGTCCACCTTGCCGAACCCGGCGGCCATGCAGTCATCCTGGCTGATCGGCGGGCCGCCCTCGACGGTCTCTTCCTTCTCGCGGCCGGAAATCTTGGCGCGCGCCGCTTTCAGGCGAGAGGGATAGGGCTTGTCGTCGCGGAATTTCAGCGGATCGACCGACACCTCGGGAAGAAGGATCGGCTCCCAGCGCTCATCGTCGAAGAGGAGGCGGAAACGGCGGCGCGGCGAGATACGCAGATGCGCGCCGGCCGGCGTCACATACCAGCTCTCTTCCAGGTCGCTGCGATAGACCAGTTCGCCGCTCGTCGGGCATTTCACCCAGAGATTTTCCGGCGTGTCTTTCTTGTTGAGCCACGACTTCAGCCCGGGCGGTCTAAAATTGGTAAGCCAGTTCATTGCCAGTTATCCTGCACTGCGCCCATCGCCTAAGAGGCCGCCTCCGCAATCGCCTCGCTCAGTTCTCTTGCCAACCGTCCCATCCCAGCCGGAGCATCAGCAAAGTGCCCTGATTCCAGAGCTTTTGCAGCATGGTCTACGAAAGCCGACCCAACGACAACCCCATCGGCGATCTTTGCCATCTCTGCAGCCTGCGCGCCGGAGCGCACGCCGAAGCCGACACAGACCGGAAGACCCGAAATCCGCCGTGCGGCGTTGATTTTCGGGGCGATTTCGCGCGGATCGGCCGCTCCGGCTCCGGTCACGCCCGTCACCGACACGAAGTAGAGAAAGCCCGAGGCACCCTCGGCCACCCGCGCCATGCGGGCCTCTGTCGTGGTCGGCGTGGCCAGACGAATCACTGAAATCTCGTGCTCGGCAAGGTGTTCGCGCAGCGGGGCATCCTCTTCCGGCGGCAGGTCGACCGTGATTACACCGTCGATTCCGGCCGTCGCGGCCGCATCGGCAAAGGAGTCATAGCCCATGTGATGGACCGGGTTGGCATAACCCATCAGGATCAGCGGCGTCTCGCTGTCGACCTCACGAAAGCGGCGGGCGAGCGCCAGGACATCAGCCAGTTTCGTGCCGGCCGCCAGGCTGCGCTGTCCGGCCAGCTGGATCGAGGGGCCGTCGGCCATGGGATCTGTGAAGGGTGCGCCCAGCTCGATGATATCGGCGCCGTTCTCGCGCAGCGCCATCAGCGCCTGGAAGCTCGTCTCAAGGTCCGGGTCGCCGGCCATGAGATAGGCGACGAGCGCGGCACGGCCTTCAGCGCGGGTTTTCTCGAAACAGGCGGAAATGCGGGATGTGGGCATGGCGCACGCCTTATGACCTATTGCGCGCAGCTGTCCACCACCCAGTGCGCAAAGTCTGCATTTGCATGGGCGACGGGCAGGGCCAGGATGGCGGGTGTTTCATGCGGATGCAACGCACGGATGCGCGCCTCGATCCGTGGCCACAGCGTCTCGGGCGCCTTGACCCAGACGAGATACTCTTCCTCGCGCTGGAGCTCACCATTCCAGACATAACGTGCCTGGACCGGCCCGGAAATATTGGTGCAGGCGGCCATCTGCTCGCTCACCAGCGCCTCGGAGACCGCTTCGGCGCAGGCGAGATTGGGGACGTTTACGCGGATGATGAGGAGACCGGTCATACTGGATTGCGTGGCTAGAAGTCTTTCCCGTTCACATGCTGGATATTGAGCGTCTCCAGGTTCACGCCATCGGCGCAGCGCAGATTGATGGCCGCCATTTCAGAGCCATCCGGGCCGACGCCATAGCCAAAGGCCTCCACCCCGCAGGTGGAACAGAAATTGTGGTCGATGACATTCTTGTTGAAGTGATAGGTCGTGTAGGCGCCTTCGCCCTGCGTCAGGGAGAAGTTATCGCGCGGCACGAAGGCGAGCTTGAAGCCCTTCATTGCACAGTGCGAGCAATTGCACTCGAAGGCGGTGGAAAATTCGCCTTCAGCCTCGAAACGGATGGCGCCGCAATGGCATCCGCCGGTGATCTTCGTCATGCACTGTCTCCTGTTAGGGGCTCGGCCCGGTGGCAGACTATACAGATCTTGTTGCCGTCGGGATCACGAAAATAGGCGCCGTAGAAATTCTCGTGGTATTGCGGGCGCAGGCTCGGCGCGCCTTCCTCTGTGGCCCCGCCGGCGAGCGCCAGGGCAAAGGCCGCATCCACCGCCGCTCGGCTCGGTGCGATGAGGGCGGTCATGTTACCATTGCCGGGATTGGCCGGTGCGCCGTCGAAGGGCGTGGCGAGCACGAAGAAGGGGCGCCCGCCATCCGGCGCGGTCCACATCACGAAGGCTTTTGCTTTGGCCGGATCGCGCCGCGGCAGGCCGAGCACCTCCATGATCGGCGCATAGAAAGCCTCTGCGCGTGCCTTGTCCGGTGTGCCGAGCGTGACGTGGGAGATCATGCCGCCCGCTCAGATCTCCATGCCGAGATGGCCGGCGACGGAGAAAATGTCCTTGTCGCCGCGCCCGCACATATTCAGGATCATCAGGCCGTCCGGGCCGAGCTCCCGGGCCAACTCGCCGGTGCGGGCGAGGGCGTGGGAGGGCTCCAATGCCGGGATGATGCCTTCCAGGCGCGTGCAGAGCTGGAAGGCGTCGAGCGCTTCACTGTCGGTACAGGAGAGATATTCCGCCCGGCCGGTATCGCGCAGGAAGGCATGCTCCGGGCCGATGCCGGGATAGTCGAGCCCGGCGGAAATCGAGTGGGCATCGAGGATCTGGCCGTCCTCGGTCTGCAGAAGATAGGTCTTGTTGCCGTGCAGGATGCCCGGCTGGCCGCCATTGAGCGCAGCGGCATGCTCGCCGGTCTCAATGCCATGACCGGCCGCTTCGACGCCTATGAGGCGCACGCTTTCATCCTCAATGAAAGGATGGAACAGGCCGATGGCATTCGAGCCGCCGCCGATACAGGCCATCACCGCATCGGGCAGGCGGCCCTCGCGCTCCAGGATCTGCGCGCGCGCCTCGCGGCCGATGACCGACTGGAAGTCGCGCACCAGCTCCGGATAGGGGTGCGGGCCGGCCGCCGTGCCGATGCAGTAGAAGGTGTCCTCGACATTGGTCACCCAGTCGCGCAGCGCCTCGTTCATGGCATCCTTCAGCGTGCCGGTGCCGGACGTGACCGGCACGATCTCCGCGCCGAGCAGGCGCATGCGGAAGACGTTCGGCTTCTGGCGCTCGACATCAGTGGCGCCCATGAACACCACGCAGGGCAGGCCGAAGCGCGCGCATACCGTGGCGGTGGCCACGCCATGCTGGCCCGCTCCGGTCTCGGCGATGATCCGCGTCTTGCCCATACGCCTGGCCAGCAGCACCTGGCCGAGGCAGTTATTGATCTTGTGCGCGCCGGTATGGTTGAGCTCGTCGCGCTTGAGATAGATCTTCGCGCCGCCGAAATGGTCGGTCAGCCGCTCGGCGAAATAGAGCGGGGAAGGACGGCCGACATAATGGGCCCAGAGATCGTCCATTTCCGCGGCAAAGGCCGGGTCCTGTTTGGCGGCCCTGTATTCGGCTTCCAGGTCCAGAATCAGCGGCATCAGGGTTTCGGCGACATAGCGCCCGCCAAACTCGCCGAAGCGTCCGTTCTCGTCCGGCCACTGATCCCAGGTATTTCTAACATCCATTGCGTACAGCTTTCCTCGAAAGAGAGCTTCCTAAACCGAAGGGCAGGCCATGAAAAGCGCAAGGCCGCGTACCCTTGTCAGCCCATGGGCGGATAGAAGAATTCTTCCCGCACGATCTTGCCATCGGCCACCGTATAGAGACCCACCTCGCGCATCTGCATGCGCTGGCCGGATTCCTTGTTGGTGACATCCATGTCGAAGATCAGGGTGAACTTGTCGTCACCGGCCATGAAAGGCCCTTCGGCAGTCGCCGAATGGACCTCATGGGCACCGAACCACCAGTCATGCTTGCCGCGAATGGCATCAAGCCCGGCCGCCTCGCGCCCGCTCTCGCCCATGGCCAGCGCTTCCACAGAGACACAGGCCTCGTCATAGAGCGTGTCCAGCGCTTTCAGTTCCTGGCGCGAATTGCAGTATTCGGCCAGCCTGGTGGCCACATCGGTGAGTGTCTGTGGAAACATGGGTGCATCCTCCTTGCCCGCCCTCTGTTCTAGCATAGAACAAAAACCGAACAACAGGAATCTTTCAAGCGCTCTTCGCCGCCGTGATGAAGGCCTTGATCTTGGCGGCATCCTTCAGGCCCGGCCCGCGTTCCACGCCGGAGGAGACATCCACCGCGGTCGCGCCGGTGAGTGCGATGGCGCCGGTGACATTGTAGGGCGTGAGGCCCCCGGCGAGGATCCAGGGTTTCGCCGGGCTCCAGCCTTCCAGGACCGACCAGTCGAAGGAGCGGCCATGCCCGCCCATCCGGTCGGCATCCTTTGGCGGCTTGGCATCGGCAAGCAGGCGGTCTGCAGCCTCATAGGCCGCAAGCGCGTCGAGATCGGCCCGCGTCGACACGCCGGAGGCCTTCCAGACCTGCACGCCGGTGCGCGCCTTGATCTCGGCCACACGTTCAGGGGTCTCGTGTCCATGCAGCTGCAGCGTGCGGATGCCGAGCGCGGTGACACGGTCGATGAGCGCGTCATCCGGGTCGACCATCAGGGCCACGGGCGTGGCATCGCCGATGGAGAGCAGCAGGGTCTCGACAGCCTCGGGGGTGACCGCGCGCGGCGAACGTTCGAAGAAGACAAAACCGATCCAGTCGGCCCCGGCCTCTGCTGCACGGCGAACCGTGTCCGGATCCGTCAATCCGCAGATCTTGACCTGTACCAAGGCCCTAGTTCGCCGGGCCGGTGGAGACGGCCACCATGGCGGCGCGCAGGGTGCGCTCGCCGATCTTCCAGCCGTTCTGGAAGCACATGGCGATCGTGCCGGCGGGCTGGTCGGACGGGATCTGGCTGACGGCCTGGTGCAGGTTCGGATCGAAGCTTGCGCCCGGTGCGGCATCTACCGCGGTCACACCGTGGCGAGCGAGCACGGTGTGCAGCTCCTTCTGGGTCATTTCGATGCCGCCCATCAGGGACTTTCCGGCCTCGCTGAGGGCCTCGCGCTCATCCTGGCTGAGCGCTTCCATGGCGCGTGAGAGATTGTCGGAGACAGACAGAAGATCGCCGGCAAAGCGCTCGATGGCGTAGACACGGGCATCGGCTGTTTCACGCGCCGCGCGCTTGCGGACATTGTCCACCTCGGCAATCGAGCGCAGCAGTTTATCCTGCAGGTCGGCTTTTTCCGCTTCCAGCGCGGCGATGGGATCGACCACGGGTTCCTCGGGTGCCTGTTCGGCCATGTCGGTCTCGGTTTCCGCACCAGCCGCGCCGGTCTCGTCGATCTCCGGGTCGGGTTTTACGTCGTCACTCATCCACGTTCATCCTTCATGTGAGGGCCACCCAGGATCCGGCTCACCACGCGCGCGGTGTAGTCGACCATGGGGATCACCCTGGCATAATTCAGGCGCGTGGGGCCGATGACCCCGAGCGCGCCGATCACTTGTCGCTGAGCATCCATATAGGGGGCGACGATCACGCTTGAACCCGACAGCGGAAAGAGGGTGTTCTCCGAGCCGATAAACAGGCGCACACCCTCGGCGGTGCGGGTCTTGTCGAGAATGTCGAGCATTGACTGCTGGCGTTCGAGCACATCGAAGAGCTGACGCACCCGGTCAAGGTCCTGGGCGGCCTCGGCATCTTCGAGCAGATTGGCATGGCCGCGCACGATGAGACGCGGCTCCAGTGCCTCCGAAGCGCCGCTCCATTCGGCCAGGCCCTGCTCGACCAGGCTCGCGGTGACTTCGTCCAGTGCGGCGCGGCGCTCGGCCAGTTCGCGGCGGATCTCGCCCTGAACCTCGGCAATCGACCGGCCCTTCATGCGGGTGTTGAGGTAGTTGCTCGCCTCGATCAGCGCGGTGGCCGGCAGGCCTGCAGGCAGCTTCACGATGCGGTTTTCCACGTCGCCATCCTCGGTGACGAGCACGCAAAGCGCATCACCGGTCGAGAGCGGCACGAACTCGACATGGCGCACCGGCACGTCGCGGGTGGGGGCCGAGACCAGCCCTGCGCCATGGGCAACACCGGAAAGCAGCGAGGAGGCTTCCGACAGCACGCTCTTCAGGTCGCGGCCGGCCTCGCCGAGGCGGCGCTCGATTTCCAGCCGGTCGTCCTCGCCCGGATCGCCGGTTTCCAGGAAACCGTCCACGAAGAGGCGCAGGCCCATATGCGTGGGAAGGCGGCCAGCGGAAATGTGCGGGGAATCGATCAGGCCAAGCTCGGTAAGGTCGGACATGACATTGCGGATCGAGGCTGGCGAGAGCGAGATGCCCGAGCGCGACAGCGTGCGTGAGCCAACCGGCTCGCCCGTGGAGAGATAGGACTCCACGATTGTCCGGAAGATGTCGCGCGAGCGCGCATCCAGATTTTGCAACAGCGACTGTGTCGACGCGGACATGTCCATAGCGATATTGCCAGTAAGTGCGGGCGGGCAGCTTTTCAAGCATTTGCCGTGCGGAAGCATGCTCTCTGGCTGTTCTTGGTTAGCGGTCCCTGAAGCGGGGGCGGAAAACTCCGGTGCCACCGTCAAATCCACCTCAAGCCAGGTGCATTAGGGCTGAGGCGTGGAATTGCGCCGAGATTCGGTGCGCCAGAGAGGGGCCAGCGCAGATGCGGTTTCGATCCGCCAGGCAGGATATTGCCCGCGACCGCCGGGGCGCCACGGCGGTGGAGTTCGCCCTTGTTGCGCCGGTGCTCCTGTTCATGGTGATCGCGATCGTCGAATACAGCCTCTTCTATTTCAAGACGAGTTTCCTCAAGCATGTCCTCTATGAGGCCAGCCGCAATGTGCAGACCGGCGAGGTGCAGGATGCCGGCGACCCCCAGGCCTATTTCCAGACCGAGTTCTGCCAGGATGCGATCTTCCTGATCCAGTGCGAGCACGTCTATTTCGACGTCCGCTCGGCCGCCTCGCTCTCGGCGGTGACCTTCCCGGCGGCGACCTTCAACAGCCAGGGCGAGCCGACGAATTTCGTCTTCCAGCCCGGCAGCGCCAACCAGATCACCACCATGCGCGTGGCCACGCCCTATCGGTTCGTGACGCCCTTCATGCAGGACGTGTTTCAGCCTGATGGCACCCCGGCCATCATTGTCGGCTATTCCGTCGCGCGGAACGAGCCTTTCTGATGGTGCGCGGGATATCCTCTTTTCGGGATGGGACGCGCGGTGTGGCGGCGCTGGAATTTGCGCTGATCGCGCCGATCCTGGCGGTGCTGATCTATGGTCTGACGGAGATGACCCTGCGTTTCCGCGCGGCCGATGAATACCAGCGCTACCTGCAGCAGGCTGGCGATTATCTCTCACGCGAGGACGAGCTTTTCAGCTCCGATATCGACGAGATCTATGCCGCCTCCAGCCAGATGATCCGTTCGGCCAGCCTGACCGGGAACCTGCATCTCGATGTCTCTTCCATCGGCTTCAAGACCGACGGCTCGCCGGAACTGCTCTGGCGGCGCCATCGCGGCGACATGCCGCCGGGCTTCGATCTCAGCGAGGCCGAGGGGCTCGGCGCGCCGGGTGAGAGCGTGCTGCGGGTTTCGGCCCGCTTCAGCTATGAGAGCCCGATCAGCCAGATCATCGGCGCGGGGCGGATGAACCTCGACGATGCGGTCTATTACCGCCCGCGCGTGACCCGGCTCATCGCGATTGACGGGGAGATCCATGACGATGGCGCCGACTGGGTCAATGACGGGGATTCCACCGCCGCACCGACCAATGGCGAGGACGCTGTCGGGACGGTAGAACCATGAAGGGGTTTGCTCGCGATACAAGCGCCGGCATTGCCGTGCCCATGGCGCTGATCTCGGCCATGGTCTTCGTCATGGTGGGTCTGGCCGTGGATGGTTCTCGCGCCTTTCTCGCACGCGACAAGTTTCAGGCTGCCCTCGATGCCGCAGCCCTCGCGGTCGGCACGACCTATGACGATGATGACGCGCTCGATACACTGGCGACCGATTTCGTGGCGCGCAATTTCCAGATGTCAGGCACGACCGTGAACCTGGTGGACGTCACCGCCACGTCAGAGGATGTCGTCGTCACCGGCAATTTCGACCTCGACACCTATTTCGTTCAGGTCTTTGCACGCGACAAGCTCACCCTGTCGGCCGAGACCGAAGTGAAACGTGCCGGCGGCGGGCTGATGGTGGCGCTGGTGCTCGACAATACCGGCTCGATGTGGAGCAACAACAATATCGGCTCCCTGCGCGGGGCCGCCCAGACGCTGGTCGACAATGTGTTCGACGGCAAGACCCAGGAAGACGATCTGCGCTTTGCCGTGGTGCCCTATGCCGCAGCGGTCAATCCCGGCGCGGTGGCCGACGACATCATCGCCGTGCCGCGCCCATATGGCCTCTCGTCCCAGACCGATGAGACCGCCTGGAAGGGCTGTGTCTCGGAGCGCTGGGGCGCCAACAGCCTTGCAGACACGCCGGCCAGCACAGCGACCTGGACGCCGTATTATTATCCCGATGGCGTCGACAATAATTACACGCCTGGCAACGGGGCCAGCATCGTGCCGGGCGGGGTGATCGATACCAACCAGATCACCGGCCCGAATATCGGCTGTCCGAGCCAGATCCTGCCCCTGACCAGCTACAAGTCGCAGGTCGATGCGGCGCTGTCGGCCATGCGTGCCTGGAACCGGGGCGGCACACTGACAGACATTGGCATGGCCTGGGGCATTCGCGTGCTCTCACCCGGAGCGCCCTATACCGAGTCCGCCAATCATCTCGATGTGAAGAACAATCAGCCGATCTGGGTCAGCCCGCGCTGGCGCCGGGCGATTGTGCTGATGACGGATGGCGAGAGCAGTTTCTACAATTATCCCGGCAGGAATGGCTCGGATTACAATCAGGAAGGCACGCGCCCAAACGATTCCCATTCCAGTGCGTCGGACTATACCGCCTATGGCCGCTGGAACGAGACCGGCTCGAACGCCAAGGCGATCTATGACAGTGCGCCCGGCTATGTCCGCGCCGATGGCTCAACGGACAACACGGCGCGCGGAAAGATGAACCGCCGGATTTTCGATCTTTGCGAGACCGCCAAGTCACAGGGCATCGTGGTCTATTCGGTGGTGTTCACCTCCAGTGTCGGACCGGAGACGCGCGAGATGTATCGCGCCTGTGCGTCCGATCCGGGAAAATACTGGTATGCCCCGACCCAGTCGGCACTGACCACGGCATTTGAACAGGTCGGCAGCGACCTGTCCAAACTCCGCATTACACGCTGAAGCCTAATCCTGGAGGTCAGCCTCCAGCTCGTCGCTGAGCGCGTTCAGCCGCGCCGCGATCTTGCCGCGCAGGACCTCGCCGGCCTCGCGTGAGCGGACCGCCCGGATCACGGTGTGCCGGAGCCTGTGCATGGCCGCGCGGACATCGCGGGGATCGGTTTCCACCTCTCCTTCCAGCAGGGCGCCAAGCCGGGCATGAATGGCCGTCAGGGCCTCTTCTTCCTTTTCGAGCCTGGCCTGGCCGGCAGGCGCGATGTGCATCGTCTTCTTGCCGTCTTCGAGGCGTGCCTCGACCAGGCCGAGATCCTGCAGCACCTCGAGCGCCGGATAGATCACGCCCGGGCTGGGCACATAACGGCCCCCGGAACGGGTCTCGATCTCGCTGATCAGGCCGTAGCCGTGACATGGCTCAGAGCCGATCAGGTCGAGCAGCAGGAGTTGGAGGTCGCCATGAGCGAGCGGGCGGCGCCTGCCACGCCCCGGGCCGCGTCCACGACCGCGTCCGAAGCCGCGATGACGATGTCCGGGTCCGCGATGATGGCGGAAATGGTGGGGGTGAGAATGATGTTGTCTCAAGATATATCCTTTCTGATTTCGTTATATCTAAACGATATCTAATTATCGATATATCTAAATGCAAGTGCGCGTGTCGAAATTCTCCGATCAGGCTGCAGTGCAGCATGGCCAGTGGGTGGACAGGCGCTTGAAAACTCGCCATCGACGCGCTCAGAAAGACAAAGATCCAGAAGGACCTTCATGACCAAACTGATCCGCCCCTCCGGCCGCGCCGCAGACGAGCTTCGCCAGATCAGCCTGGAAACGGGTGTCACCCGCTATGCCGAGGGCTCGTGCCTTGCCAAGTTTGGCCACACCCATGTGCTGTGCACTGCCAGCTGGAGCGACAGCGTGCCGGGCTGGATGCGCGGTTCGGGCAAGGGCTGGGTGACGGGCGAATACGGCATGTTGCCGCGCGCGACCCATACGCGCGGCAACCGCGAGGCCGCGCGGGGCAAACAGTCCGGCCGGACCCAGGAAATCCAGCGCCTCATCGGGCGCTCGCTCCGTTCCGTGACGGATCTCTCAGCCCTCGGCGAGAACCAGATCACGATCGACTGTGATGTCCTGCAGGCCGATGGCGGCACGCGCACGGCGGCCATCACTGGCGGCTTCGTCGCCATGGCGCTGGCTTGCCGCTACCTGGTGGAAGAGGGCGTGATCACCGAGAATCCGGTGCGCAAGCATGCCGCTGCCGTTTCGGTGGGCTTGTTCCAGGATACGCCCGTGCTTGATCTCGACTATCCGGAAGATTCCGGGGGCGAGGGCGACATGAATGTCGTGATGAGCTCCGATGGTGGGTTCATCGAGGTGCAGGGGACCGGCGAGGAACGCCCGATGACGCGCGCGGAGCTGGCGACACTCCTGGAACTGGCGGAAAAAGGCTGCAGCGAACTGTTCGACGCCCAGCGCGCCGTGCTGGAAGAAGACGACTAGCGGGCCTCGGGCTCCTGCCCGCCGGCGGATGGATTGACGCGCTGCACATCGTGCCGGCGTGGCTTTGGATGCAGCTCGACAATGCGCAGCGCCGCGGCGAGCAGCAGGATCGCGGCAGGCAGCATCAGAAAGCGCATCGCGCCCTGTAGCGATACGCCGTCCGCGCTGGTCTGGAAGGTTTGTAGAGCCGAGCGCAGGAACAGCACGAACAGCACCACGATAATCACTTCGGCGAGGGTCTGCTTGAGCTCGCCGATGCTCTCGACATGCAGCCATTCCGGCAGGCCCAGCTCGCGCGTGGATTTTTCCGGCCGCACGAACAGCGTGTAGGTGCCATAGGCAAAGAACAGCAGGACCACGGCGATCAGGAAATTGTCCAGCGCGGCCATCAGGGAGATCATCGCCGCCTCTTCCTGCGGCAGGTCTTCGCCTTCTTCGCCGCCATGGCCGAACTGCTCGGCAAAGGCCAGGATGGTGTTCTCGGTGCCGAGCCAGAACATCAGAAGGGCTCCGGCGATGGAGTTGACCACGGCAATCAGGGTGAAAAGGCGCGAGACGCCGAATACCAGGCGTTCCAGCGCATTGATGTTCATGTCGGGTAACTGCGGCTGCTGGGTATCGGATCAACCCAACGTGTCTGCGGCTTGGCGGTTCCATACACCGGCCGGGCAAGCGGCCTTTCCTACTCCGCCGCGATTGCCTCTGAGCTCTCGCCGTTCTCGTCGTCGAAGACGAGGATGTCGCCGGGCTGGCATTCCAGCTCGCGGCACAGCGCCTCCAGCGTGGAAAAGCGCACGGCCTTGGCCTTTCCGGTTTTCAGGATGGAGAGATTTGCCAGGGTCACACCGACTCGCTCTGACAGTTCCGTCAGGGACATGCGGCGTTCCAGAAGGACGCGATCGAGAGTGACACGAATTGCCATCAGCGCCTCCTTTAGATGGTCATCTTCTCTTCCTCGCGCAGGCGGGTGCCTTCCCGGAACACCTGCGAGAGGATGAGCAGGGCAGCGACAGCAGCCCAGACGACGAAGTTGATGCCCAAAGAGGGGTGTGAAATGGCTTCGGAAGGCTTAAGAAACGTACGCATGCACACAACAAAGAATATGGTGGCGATTTCCATGGCCGCCAGAGTTGCCGCAATACGGGTGAGCCGTGTGGCATTTTCCGGCACGAACGGATCGCCGTCGGCGAGGGTGGTGAGAATTCGGCGCAGTTGCAGGCAGACATAGATGATGCCCGGCAGGATGATCGCCAGCGTGGCCAGGATGAAGACGAAATTCAGCGGACTGAGATCGTCGGCCGCCGTGGCGTTGGGCAGAGCCAGCTCGCCCCCGTTGAGCACGACAGCCAGGCCGACGCACAGCATGATGAAAACAAACCCGCCAATCACCAGCGTCAGCCAGATGATGGCGGTCATGAGAATCGACAGGGCAGCAGCCATTGAGTTGCGCGAGCGCGATGTCATGTCACCAATGTATCCGACGTGAGTTGAGGTCATTCTTACTGTAAAACGATATACGTGTTCGCTGCGAATGCAAGAACGGAGCCGAGAAAGGTGCTGCACATGATTGTTCGTAAACTGATGCCGGGACGATTGGTTGCGGCCACCCATAATGCCGGCAAGGTGCGGGAGCTGAAGGATTTGTTCGAGCCGCTGGGCTTTGAGGTGGTCTCGGCGGCGGACCTGAATCTCGACGAGCCGGACGAGACCGAGTTCACCTTCGAGGGCAATGCGCTGATCAAGGCGCGCGCGGCGTGCAGGGCCACCGGCGCACCGGCCCTGTCCGATGATAGCGGGCTGTCCGTGGACGCGCTCGGCGGTCAGCCGGGTGTCTTCACCGCCGACTGGGCCGGCAAGCCGCGCGACTTTTCCAAGGCCATGGAAAAGGTCGAGCGCGCCCTGCATGATGTGGATGCTACCGACCGCTCGGCGGCCTTCCACTGCTGCCTCGCTGTGGTCTGGCCCGATGGTCATGAGGAACTGTTCCACGGCATCGTGAAGGGCGAACTGGTCTGGCCGCCGCGCGGGGATCGAGGTTTCGGTTTCGACCCGGTCTTCGTTGCCGACGGCGAGACAGAGACCTTCGGCGAGATGGACCCGGCGAAGAAGCACGCCATGAGCCACCGGGCCGATGCGTTCGCGAAACTGAAGGCTGCCCTGCTTTGATGGATTATCACCGCCTGGATGAGGTCGGGCCGGGTCACGGCTTCGGCATCTATGTCCACTGGCCCTATTGCGCGCGGATCTGCCCGTATTGCGACTTCAATGTCTATGCCGCCAAGGACCGGGACGAGACACCTCTGATCGAGGCGATATGCAATGACATTGCCGCGCAGAAAGCGATCCTGCTGCGCAGCCACTCTGCGCCCGACACGCTGTATTTCGGAGGTGGGACGCCTTCCCTGATCTCCCCAGCCGGGCTGTCACGGATCATCGCCACGGTTGCCGACAGGTGTGGCGCCCTGCGCGGCGAGATCACGCTGGAGGCCAATCCGAACGATATCACGCCCCAGCGCCTGGCCGAATGGAAAGCGCTGGGCGTGACCCGGCTCTCGATCGGGGTGCAATCCCTGGAGGACGACACGCTTGCGTTCCTGGGGCGCGATCATTCGGGGGATGATGCGCGCCGGGCCGTGGCGCTGGCGCTGGAGACATTTCCCAATACCAGCGTGGATCTCATCTATGCCCGGCCGGGCCAGACGCTTTCGGCCTGGGAGAAGGAGCTGACGGCGGCACTCGATTTCGGCGCCCCGCACCTGTCGCTCTATGAGCTGACCATCGAGGAGCGCACCGCCTTCGGCCGCCGGGCGGCGCGGGGCGAACTGGTGCCGATGGATGAGGATGGCCAGGCTGATCTCTATGAACTGACGCAGCAGGTCTGCGAGAGCGCAGGCCTGCCGGCCTATGAGATTTCAAACCATGCCCGCGCACCGGAGCTCCAGAGCCAGCACAATCAGATCTACTGGAACAGCGGGGACTGGATCGGCGTCGGGCCGGGCGCACATGGACGGCTGACCTATGGCACCGGGCGCAATGCGACGGTCTGCCATCGCCGGCCCGCTGACTATATCGCCGCCGCATGTCATGGCCGGGTCGGTTGGGCCGAGACCGAACGGCTCGGCGAGGCGGAGATCGGCCAGGAGTTTCTCGCCATGGGCCTGCGCGTCGCGAAGGGTCTGGACATGGCGCGTCTGGAGCGCCTTACCGGCCCGTTAGACACAGCGCGGCTGGCCCAGCTGGAAGAGGCTGGTCTCTTGTCGCGCGATAAAGGACGGCTCGCACTCACGCCACAGGGGCGTCTGCTTGCCGATCATGTGGCCGCTCAATTGTCGAAATGATCCCCTGAAACGTATGGCGCCCGGACAGGGGGGGATGTCCGGGCGCCCACTCGCTACGGTTCACCGGGAGGGGAAGGGACCGGTGAGCGATAAGCAGGTTCGCCATCAAGCGGTCGGGGTCTCCGCGCTGGCCTTAACCCTGCCTATGGTTGTAAATATGCCACGCCTTTTGAAAATTTCAATTCACAAAGACGTAATATGTTGAGTGTGTTTTTTGTGCAGCGCGTCTGTTAGCGTCGATCATCGTCGTCATCATCTTCGGAATCCTCGATGATGAAGAGCCGCGGATTAATCGACACGCCGGTCTGGACATTGTCGAGCTGCACCGTGGTCTCGCCATTATTGGCATCGAGCACACGCCAGCCGAGCAGGTCATAAGTGCCGGCATTGAAGATCATGGTCAGCTCGCCCTCGGCTTCTTCGGTAGGGTCGATCACAGTGATTGCGACCACGCCATTGGCGCGCTGCACCCGCAGCACTTCCGCGTCGGTTTCGAAGTCGACATCATTGTCGAGCAAGAGGCCGAGCGGCGTTGCTCTGAGCGGCACACGGTCGACGGTGTCCAGTTCGGTGTCCTGCATGGCCACGGTAACGCCGTCGGCGGCGATCAGGATCGGCACCGGCTCGTCATACTCAAACCGCATGCGGCCGGGGCGCTGCAGATAGAAGGTGCCCTCGCTCATCGAATAGTTCTGGTCGACCTGGATGAATCGGCCCTGTGCGGTGTGTGTGCGGGCCAGCGCATTGGAGGCTTCCTTCAGGATGGCCCGGCGCTGGTTCGGCGAGACGATGCTCGGATCTGGCGCCTCGGAGGACTGGCCCACCGTTTCGCGCGCGTCCTGAGGACGCTCGATCACGGGCGGGGCGACCGGGGTGGGCAGGCTCTCTTCCTCGCCGACCGGGACATCGGAGCGATTCGGCTCAGATTCGGTCGCTTGGACCTCGACAAGGTCGGTCTCTGGCGCGGGGACGCGCACTTCGGCAACAAGGGTTGCGATCTCCTGTTCGGTCATCGCAGGTGCAGCCGCTTCAACGATTTCGGCCGGGGCCGGGCTCGCAGCGGCTGAGACGTCGACGCCGCCAATCATTCCGGCAGCAAGGGCAATAAAGCTCGACAGCATGGAGAACTGCCTTTCCTTCAGCAAAAAGTCACTTGCAGGCAATCTAGCCGGGTTTGCTAACGAGATAGGGGCAGAAATGGGGCATTTACGCCGATTTTCGTTGGCATCTATTCAGACAGGCCCGATTCCTGAACCTCCCGTCATCCGCCGGGTCAGTCGCTGCAATCGGGGCCGGATCCGCAGATAGCCGCGATAGAGCCGCTCGCCGGCCCACAGGAGCGGCGGCAGGCGCAGGAGGTGGCCGAGCGGGGCGAGCACCGGAATGGCCCGCCAGATGGTGGCAAAGGCCGCCGCGCCGGAGACGATGTCCCGCCCCCGCTCGCGGGCATGGAAACGGGCCAGCAATTCGGTGCGGTCCAGCGGGCAGGAAGCCGGCTCCCCGACTTTGATATCGACAAACTCGATCCGCCCGGCCCGGTCGAGCCGGCGCAGGAGCGCGATCTCCCGCCCGCACATCGGGCAGGCCCCGTCGAACCAGACTGTCACCTGCGGTTCCATGAACCCAAGATGGGGCGCAGGCGCGCGGCGTACAAAGGCTTGCATGGTCGCACCTTTTGTGCGCATAGCCCGCGCTTGATTATGAGGCGGCGGCGCAAGGCCGTTCGTGTCAGGCTGTTACCCGCACTTCCGTGGGCGGACTTCAGGACGAAGGAAAATTCAGATGTCTACCGAAATCGTATTCAATGTCGAAGTGCGCGAGCGTACCGGCAAGGGGGGTGCCCGTGAGGCGCGCCGCAACGGATTTGTGCCGGGCGTGCTCTATGGCGGCGGTCAGGACCCGGTCGCGATCAGCTTGCGCATGAACGAGGTGGTCAAGGCGATCAATACCGGCCAGTTCCGGTCCTCCACCGCGACGCTGATCCACAAGGGCGAAAAGCAGCTGGTGATCCCCCAGGACATCCAGCTTCACCCGGTCAGCGACCAGCCCTGGCATGTCGATCTCTATCGCGTCGACGCAAAGCAGAAGATCAAGGTCGAAGTGGCCGTGCACTTTGTCGGCGAGGAGAAATCTCCGGGCCTGAAGCGCGGCGGCGCGCTGAACATCGTGCGCCACGCCGTGGAACTGCTTGTGCCGGCCGGTCATATCCCGGACTCGCTGGAGGCCGATGTCTCCACGCTCAATATCGGGGACAATGTGAAGATCTCCGACATCAAGCTTCCCGATGATGCCGAGCCGACCATCACCGACCGTGACTTCACCATTGCGACCATTGCAGGTCGTATCGCCAAGGCCGAACCGACTGAGGGTGAGGAAGAGGTCGATCCGGAAGCCGTCGAAGCCACCCAACAGGGCGACGAGTAGGGTTTGCCCTTGCGCCCACTCCTGTTGGCGCACATCTCACGCATGGTAAGAAATTGGCTGGCCGGACGCTTTCAGGGCGCCCGGCTGCTTTCTGTCGAGGAGCAACCCGTGCTGATCTTCCTGGGCCAGGGCAATCCGGAGCCGAAATATCTCGGCAATCGGCATAATCTCGGTTTCATGGCCATGGACGCCATCGCCGGGGCGCATGGCTTTGGCCCGTGGCGCGAGAAGTTCCAGTCCTGGATCAGCGAAGGCACCATTGAAACGGCCGGTGGCCCGGTGAAGGCCATGCTGATGAAGCCGAAGACCTTTTATAACAATACGGGCCGTGCAGCTTCCGAGGCGGTGCGCTTCTACAAGCTCACGCCCGAGGATGTCACCGTCTTCCATGACGAGATCGACCTTGCGCCCGGGCGCCTGCGCGTGAAGCGCGGCGGCGGGCATTCGGGCAATAACGGCCTGCGCTCGATGATCGCTCATCTCGGCCCGGAAGTGCGCCGGGTGCGCATGGGCGTCGGCCATCCCGGCGACAAGACGAAGGTCATGCCTTATGTGCTGTCGGACTTTCCCAAGGCGGAAACCGAATGGCGCGATAGCCTGCTCGATGCCATGGCACGCGCACTGCCTTTCCTGGCGGCAGGCGAGGATGAGCGGTTCCAGACAGAGGTCATGCGCCTGGCACCGGCGCCCAAATCCGACCCGCGGAAATCCGCCGACGGGGCCTGATCCGCTCCCGCTTTACTCGGTATCGTCCACGATCGGGCCGGGCTGCAGGAGGCGTTCGTCCAGCAGGTTGCGCGGCACCGTGCCGGCCGGGCAGGTTGCATAGACCGTATTGGCCACCGCCGGCAGCCCGCTCGGGCGGGCCTGCACTGTGCGCACCAGATAGGCCAGCAGGAACATCGCGGCGATGGCCGCCAGCATCCACCAGATCAGGCCGTCCCTGGCGAGGTCGCCATCATCACTCGCCGCAACAGCGGCTGCGGGTTTGGCAGGTTCTGCCGGCTTGATCGGATCTGTTGCGGAAGTTCGGGCGGCCTTGGTGGCGGGCGTGCTTTTCGGCGCGGTTGTCCTGGCCGTGGTGGCAGCAGCAGCGGTGGCGGCAGCTGCGCCCGTGGCGGCCGCGGCAGCCTTGGGCTCGGTCTTCTTCACGCCGACGGGCTGGCCTTTCTGGGCCAGTGGATCCTTGGGGTGCTTGTCGCGCCAGGCATCCTGGGCATCGCGATCCTTGGTCGGGATCAGCAGCCAATCCTTCAGGTGCTTGCGGCCCTGCTGTTTCTCCAGCAGCGAGACGATATCGAACCAGCCCTCGGTATTGGTGCGCGAGGTGAAGCCGACCAAGCCATGGCGCTCATCGGTGGAATAGGGCTCATAGGGCACGACATCGTCGAGCGCGGCCTGGATGAAGGGATAGCCTTCGGCGATCTTGGAATAGCCCTGGCCGGCGGCGGCGCGCACGAAGGAGGATTTCACCGCATTTTCCGACCACAGGACGATCATCGCCTTGGAGCGGTCAATGGCGCGCGATTCCTTGGCGTCGAACACGTCATCGGTGGATTTGGCATCGTACCAGACCCGCATTTTCAGGCCGCGCAGCCGCCGGGTGACAAGCTTGGCCATGTCCCGGTCTTCCAGCGCTGCAACCACGAAAACGTCGTAACTCATCGCAAATGTCCCTCGTTTTCAGAACGTCCACCCTAACGGGGAGTCCAACGAAGGCCAACTGATTCAGCACTTAGGCGAACTGGCCGTGTATTTCCATGTGAAATGAGCTAAAGCCGCGCCCAAGCGAAACATACGAAACCGGAGGAGCCGATCTCATGGGCTTCAAATGCGGCATTGTCGGCCTGCCCAATGTGGGCAAGTCCACCCTGTTCAACGCACTCACCCAGACGGCCGCAGCGCAGGCGGCGAACTATCCTTTCTGCACCATCGAGCCAAATGTCGGCGAGGTGGCCGTGCCCGAACCGCGCCTGAAGAAGCTGGCGGAGGTCGCCGGCTCGAAGGAGATCATTCCGGCGCGCATGAATTTCGTCGATATTGCCGGCCTGGTGGAGGGTGCCTCGAAGGGTGAGGGTCTCGGCAACCAGTTCCTTGCCAATATCCGCGAGACCGATGCCATCGCCTATGTGCTGCGCTGTTTCGAGGATGAGGACATCACCCATGTCGCCGGCCGGATCGACCCGATTGCAGATCTGGAGACGGTGGAAACCGAGCTCATGCTCGCCGACATGGAAAGCCTGGAAAAAAGAAAAGCCAATGTCGAGAAAAAGGCCCGCTCCGGCGACAAGGAAGCCAAGGCGCAGGTCGCGCTGATCGAGCTTGCCCTGGCAGAGCTCAACGAAGGCCGTCCGGCCCGACGCGCCGATGTGCCCAAGGACGATATGAAGGCCTGGAAAATGCTCCAGCTGCTCACCGCCAAGCCGGTGCTCTATATCGCCAATGTTGATGAGGCCTCGGCTGCCACGGGCAATGAATATTCCGACCGCGTGATGACGCGCGCGGAAGAAGAAGGCGCGGCCTGCGTCGCGATTTCGGTTCAGATCGAGAGCGAGCTTGCCCTGCTGGATGAGGACGAGCGTCAGGAATATCTAGCCGAGCTTGGCCTGGAAGAGCCCGGCCTCACCCGTCTTATCCATTCCGGTTATGACCTTCTGGATCTGCAGACCTATTTCACTGCCGGGCCCAAGGAAGCGCGCGCCTGGACAGTGAAGAAGGGCGCCACCGCGCCCCAGGCCGCTGGCGTCATCCACGGCGATTTCGAAAAGGGCTTCATCCGCGCCGAAACCATCAGCTTCGAGGATTATGTCACCTATGGCGGCGAGAGCGGGGCGAAGGAAGCCGGCAAGATGCGCGCAGAGGGCAAGGACTATCTCGTCCAGGATGGCGATGTCATGCTGTTCCGGTTCAATGTGTGATGTAGGATCGCGCGATGGCTGACGATCTCCTTCCCGAACAGACCAGCGACATTCCTTCCGGCTATGCCGTGCTGCCCTGGCATCGTGGCTTCGGGCGCATGGTTGGGCCGCTTTATGAGCGCGGCGAGCCGGGTGGGCGCTACACGCGCGCCTTCCGGGTGGAAGAGCATCACACGAACGGCATGTCGAACGCCCATGGCGGGATGCTGATGACCTTTGCCGACATGGCCTGGGGCCATGCGGTGGATGCTGGCGAGGATTTCTGGTGGGTCACGGTGCGCCTGGTCTGCGATTTCCTGTCCAGCGCGGCACTGGGCGAATGGGTTGAGGGCACCGGCGAGGTGATCGGCACGCGCGACGGGCTCTACACCGTGCGCGGGCGCATCTGGTGCGGCGAGCGGCTGCTGATGACCGGAACGGGGACCTTCAAGGTGTTGCCGCGCCAGCGCTGAGCTAGACCACCTTGTGTGCGATCAGGCTCTCGGCGCAGGCAATGGCGCTGTCCTTTGCCGAAATCGGCGACCAGCCAAGCTCGCCCCTGATCTTGTCGGTGGCCATGAGCCGCTTTTTTCCCAGTTCCGGCAGGAGCTGGCGCAACGCCGGATTGGAGATGGACAAGATGCGCACCATCCAGTTCGGCAACTGCCGGGTCGGGATCTTGTCGGCATAGTCGGGAAACGCCTCGCGCAGGAGATCGGCGAGCTCGCTCATCCACATGAAATCATCGGCGACGAGATAGCGCTGTCCGATGGCGGCTTCGTTTTCCAGAGCCAGGATATGCGCCTTCGCGACATCGCGGACATCCACGAGCTGGGAGCCGGTGCGCGGCATCGCCGACATGTTTCCGCTCATAAGCTGGGCAAGGACTCTCAGCGAGCCGGAGAAATTCCCGCCCATGACCGGACCGAGCACACGACTGGGATTGATCGTGGTCAGCTTCAGCCCTTCGCCCTCTCCGGCGACATAGTCCCAGGCTGTGCGTTCGGCGATGGTTTTCGAGCGGGCATAGGCGGTGTTGTCGGCGGGGTTGTCCGGATTGGACCAGTGTGCCTCGGTCAGCAGGGCCGGCCGGCTCTCGCCCCAGCCATAGGCCACTGCTGCCATGGAGCTGGTCATGACCACGCGGTCGATGCCGGTTGCCTTTGCCGCCCTGAGAACACGCAGGGTACCGTCGCGCGCCGGCCCGATCAGTTCTTCGGCATTGCGCAGCTGACCTGACGGGACCGGCGAGGCGACATGCAGGATGGCATCGACCCCGTCGACCGCCTCCTGCCAGCCAGTGTCGCGCGAAAGATCCGCGGCCACCAGCGGCACCTCGATGGTCTTCTCGGTATAGTCTGACAGGATCATGTTGAGCGCGGTTGCCCGCGTGGTACTGCGGGCTGTCCCGCGCACTGTGTGGCCACGCTCGATCAGTTCCACGATACAGTGCGAGGCGATAAAGCCTGTCGCACCGGTTACCAGCACATGCGCCATTGGCGGTCTCCCTTCAGGGGCTCAACCGCGCGTCTTCAGGCGGGTTTCGCGCAGGGTGATATAAAGCGTGGCCGCCACGATGATGGCCGCGCCGATCCAAACATAGCGCCCTGGAAGCAGCTGGAACAAGACATAGTCGGCGAGTGCGGCCATGGGCAGGCGCAGATAGTCCATCGGCGAAAGGAAACTCGCATCGCCCATGCTCATGGCTGTGATATAGCAATACTGCGCGGCCAAGCCTGTGAGCGACATGGTGATGATCATGGCCCAGGCCATGGGGCTCGGCGGGCTCCAGTAGAAGATGAGACCAGGCAGGAAGATCACGCTGGAAAGGAGATTGGCCCAGACTACCAGCTGTATCGGGGAATGCGTGGCGCTGAGAAACTTCACCAGCGTGATCCCGGCGGCAAAGAACAGTGCGCTGGCAAGTGCCAGGACCGAGCCGATGTCCAGGGGTGGGCCAGCGGTCTGCGGCAGCCAGAACAGGACGACGCCTGGCACGGCCATGATCAGCACGCCAAGGAATCCAACCGCAACTGCGCCGAGCCGGTGTGGCCCCACCGCCTCACCCAGGAACACGGCCACCATCAGCGTGATGAAGAGCGGGCGGGAAAAGCTCAGTGCATTGAACTGCGACAGGGGCAGGGTGAAGAAATCCGAAACAGCCAGCAGGCTGAGCGCAAAGCCAAGTCCGCCGAACAGGCTGCGCGTCAGCAAGATGGTGAATTTCGATGTCTTCAGCAGCCCGATTCCCCGGCGCATCAGGGCCGGGGATACGAACACCAGTCCGAAAAACGACCGGAAAAAGGCCAGGACCATCGGGTGGACTTCACTCGACACCTGCTTGGCCATCACCAGATAGATGGTGAAGCCCAGCCCGGACGCAATCATCCAGGCCGCCCCGGTCAGATTGCGGGCGGCACGCGGCGTGCTAGGGATGGCGGCGTCGAGAGAGGAATCAGGCATGACTGCCACGTCTTTTACGCGCGAGGAGATCGAGACGATAGACCGCCTCTGGCGTGCTGTCGGGGAAAATCATGTCTGGACCGGCTGGGCTGCGGCGGGCGATGCGCCTGAGGAAGTGCTGATCTACCGCACGCGTGCCCACTGGCGCCGTTTCCCCCTGCGCAAGACCGGCAAGGGCTATGCGCTCCATATTGAGACAGGGCGCAAGGTGGCCGAGGCCGAGACGCTGGACGCCCTGCTCAAGCGGGTCGAATCCATTCCTGGCCTGCGCGTGGTGGCCGGTGATGCGCGCTAGTAGAGCAGCGCGATCAGGATCGAGACCGCGGACACGATCAGCGACAGGCCGGCCAGCCGCGTGGACACGATGAACCGTTTCTTGTCGTCCTGCAGGTCCGACAGGACCGAGGTCAGCAGCGGGAAGTTCACGCAGTGCCGGTCCTGGCCGAGGCGGATATTGAAGAAATTCACCCGGTCGCCATCGCCCGTCGACGAGCCGTATTTCTCGTTCATGTGATAATAGAGCCGGCCGAAAATGAGGTCGGGATCGCTGCGGAACCGCTTGGCCAGCGCCTCGATATCGATCGGCACCCAGATCTTGGCCGCGCGCGTGCGGTTCTCGTCCGACCAGTCGGAGAAGGTTCGGAGATAGCGGCGATAGAGCTCCGCCAGCAGGCGTTCGTCTGTGGGTATCCCGGCCATGGCGTCCCTCCCTAGGCGTGCCGGACCATACCAGCCCCCTATCCGGCAGGCGAGATTTTATCGCCACAATCTCGCCTGCCAGACGAGTTCTCCTTGTCTTGTCCGGCAAGGAATGAAACTCTGGATACGGAGTGAGGATGGGAGTGCGGCTCATGAAACTAATTGTATTTGCAGGATTTCTCGCCCTGGCGGCCTGTGGCAGCGGCGGCGAGGCCACTGATGACGTAGAGACGGTCGAAACCGTCAAGCCTGAAGCCCCGGTTGAGGAGACCGTGGAGCTTGCCGAAGATATCGGGCCTGCGCCGGAAGAAGAGCCCGCGATGCTGGAAGCAGGCAGCTACTGCTATTTCCACGAAGACGAGGTCGCCACGGAAGGAGTGGAGATCGAGGTCACCGAGGAGGGTGGCATTTCCGGCACCCATTACGGCACGGTGCACGATGAGGAAAACGCCTATTACACCGCCTTCGAGACGATGCTGAATTCCGGCACGCTTGATGAGGACGGCAACATCACTTTCGAGACCATCACTCAGGTCGATGGCGACACCCAGTCCGGCGAGCAGACCTGGTCGATCACGCCGACCCTGGCCTCCATGGTCGATTTCGAACCGGCCTTCCCCGCCACGGAATGCGAGGGTCTCGTCGACCGGATCTGGCCGCCCGTCGAGGAATAAGGCGGGCGCTGACCACCTAGTCGGCCCCCAGCAGGCTCTCGAAGACGCCGCGCCCGTCGGCGCCGCCTTCATGGCCGCCAATGGCGCGTTCCGGGTGGGGCATCATGCCGAGCACGCGGCCATTCTCGCTGAGGATACCGGCAATGTTACGCGCCGATCCGTTCGGATTGTCGACATAGCGAAAGGCCACGCGGCCCCCGCCCTCGAGCGCATCGAGCGTGGCCTTGTCGGCGAAATAGTTGCCGTCATGATGGGCGATGGGGATGGAGACCTCGCTCGTGCCAGCATAGGCGCTGGTGAAGGCGGAATTGGCGCTGTCGGGGCGCAGCGCCTGGGGCTTGCAGACAAAGTGCAGCGAGGCATTGCGCATCAGCGCGCCGGGCAGCAGGCCTGTTTCGCACAGGATCTGGAAGCCATTGCAGATGCCCAGCACATAACCGCCGCGCGTCGCATGGGCCTTCAGCGGCTCGATGATCGGGGAATTCCCGGCCATGGCACCGCAGCGCAGATAGTCGCCATAGGAGAACCCGCCCGGGACAACCACGAGATCGAGCCCGTCCGGCAGGCTCGCATCCTTGTGCCAGATCATGGCCGGGGCCTGGCCGGTCATGGTTTCGAGGGCGACGGCGGCATCACGGTCGCAATTGGAGCCGGGGAAGACGATGACAGCGCTTTTCATGTGCGCGTGCTTAACCGCAGTTTCGCCCCGGTGGAAGACCTGCTTTGCGCCTGAAATTCTGTGCGCTAGACTTGGGGTGCTGAGGGCTATCACGGAGACTGCCCATGACACATGTCAGATTAACCCTCGCCGGACTGATGGCGCTGCCGCTCCTTGCGGGCTGCAACACGATCGAAGGCGTTGGCATGGATATCCAGGCGGCAGGCCGCGGCGTGGCCTCAGCGGCCAATTATGTGGAACGGGAGATGTCCAATCCGCGCGACCGCCAGGTGCGCACGGCCGATATTTCCTACCGCAACACCTCGGTCACTGTGGGCACGGCCTGCGATGCCGATGAGGAACTGGATGGAGGGGCCGCGTCAGGCCTGCCGGCATGCCGTGCTGACGACAACCGCCCGCCGCTACGAAACTACTGAGGCGTAAGCTAGATCTCGGTTTCCGGGCGCACGATGGAATGGCCGAGCGTGGCGAGGACATCCTCGGCATCGAAATACTCGGTGCCGTCGAGGGGCTTTTCACCATGACCCATCATGATCTCCGCCGTGGCTTCATAGCGCACGATCTCGCGATAGTTCGACGAGGCGCGGAAGGCGAAGCCGAAGGAATTCTGCGCACCCGCAAGCCGGCTGCTTGAAAAGGCCGGATCGTTCAGGCTGCCCGGCGTGTAGAAGCGGTAATTGCAGTGAAAACCGGAATAGAAGGGCGAGCTTGAAAAGCCCGTGGGCACGGTGCGGGCATCCTCATCGGTCTCTCGCCGCACGACACGAAAATGGTCAAAGCCCTGCTGTAGCGTGAGCTCTGCGGCGCGGTAGAGCAGATAGGTCTCCACCGTCTGGCGATCCGTCAGCGCATTGCCGCCAAAACTGACCTGCCAGCGATTGCGTTCGATCTTCTGGTTTTCATATCCGTGCACATCCTCTGTTGCCGCCTGATACGGTGTGGCTGTTGCACAGGCACCAAGCAGGAGAAGAGCGGAAAGAGCAGGAAAAACGAGCGAACGCGACATACAAACACCGTGCACAGAAACCGTGACCAGATTTTTAACTTAGGTCACAATTTTGCCCCAATGCCACCCCTGGCACTGATCTTTTTAGCGCTAACAGTGATAAAGTTTATCGCATGCCATAACGTACGGCATGGTCGGCTGAATCCCAGTCATTGGAATTGCTTTCCGGCGCCACGCGGAAGTTCACCGCAGTGAGTGTCTTGTTGCGACAGTCATTGCCGGAAAACCGGAAACGAACGGTAAAATTTCCGTTGCCGACAAGCGTGCCCGGCTGGCTTGGGGCCGACCAGTGACAGGTGCCCGGCCCGGAATAGCGCGGCTGGACCTGGACATCCATGCGCCGGCCTGCCGGCACCGAATAGGTGAAGCTGACGGCAAAATCCTGATTGGTCAGCGAGATGGTGTCCCCGTTCGGCCAGACGCGGGTGACCTCGATATAGACCCCGTTCGGCCGATAGCTGGCTCCGGACGTGGTCGAGGCGGCCGCGGTAACTTCCAGCGGGATGCAGGTCACATTGTTGGCCGTCGTGGACTCCTCGACCTCCCCGCCAGGATCGGCAACTGCGCAAAGATTGAACCGCCCGGCCGGCCAGCCTTCCGGCACGGTCACTGTCTCGATCCAGCTCTGTGTGCCACGATTGGCCGGCACGGCCTGGGTATTGCTGGCGCGCCCGCCGCGCAGGAGGGCATCTTCGCTCCAGGTATCGGAATAGGTGGCAAACCGGACCGGCGCTGTGGCATCACGCGAGAGTACATAATCGACCATATAGCCGCCCCGGCCCGAGCCGGGTGCATCCGTGCCGCCGAGATTGATGAGGTCGGTGCTCACACGCACGGTTCCGCCCTGGGCAACACTTGTCGCGCCAAGTCGCACGCCCCGGAAAGCAAGGTCTGCCGGGGTGGGTGTCGGCTCCGGTGTGGAAGTCTCGGCCGCAGCGCGGGCCGCTTCCAGTTCCTCGATCCGGGTGATGGCTTCGGCGCGGTAGGCGCCAGTCGGGCGCTCGGCCAGATAGCGGCGATAGGCATCGACCGTGTCAGCGGACTTGGCCTCAGTCCAGGCGCGCTCATCGAGCCCGCGGGTCATGGCGTCGTCCACGGCGATATCATCGGCGCGGTCCTGCGCGATCCGCGACTGCTGCATGGAATTGTAGGCCACCACGCCGACGCCTGCGAGAATGGCGAGGCCAATGACCATGAGCACGGCCTTCATCATCCCGCCGCCACCACCGGAGCCGGGCGCCCGCTTTTCCACCGTCACCGTCTTGGTCGGCTGGTAGGCGACGCGCGTCACACCGGGCTGGGTGACACCCTCGCCCGCCCCGATCCGGGCCTTGATGGCCCCGACCAGGTTCTTCCACTCGATATTGTCGAGATCGCCGATCCAGTCCGAGAGATTGGCGCCTTCGATGCGCGCAAAGCCGAAGGGCGGCTGGACCGGATCGAGGAAGACCGGGATCAGCTTGCCGGCATTCTTGGCCATTTCGGCCTCTTCCTTCACCCAGTCGCTATCGACCGAGGCCTGCGACCAGAGCACGACCACGGCGCGCGCGGCATTGATCTTGGACTGAAGGACACTTTCCCAGGACGAGCCCGGCGGCACCTGGACATCGTAGAAGACGTCATAGCCTTCCGCGCTCAGCGCCTCGGCAATCGGCCGCACGCGGCCATGCTCTTCCTGATCCTCGCGCTTATAGCTGATGAAGATATCGGCCATGGCGTCCCTCCACGATGAGGGCACATTACGCCTTGCAGGCGAGTTCGCAACCGCGTCAGCTGACCGAAATCGCGAAGACGAGCGTGGTCACGCCATTGGCGCTGATATGGGCCGCCAGCGGCGCGGCCATGGACTGGGAGACCACACGCAGAGCGCCGAGATAGAGCCCCATGATGAAGACCGGAATCATAGCCAGAGGTGTCAGCGCGCTATGCAGCGCGGTGAAGCCTGCGGCGACGAGCAAATTGGCCGCTACAGGATGCCAGCCGCGCGCCAGCAGGCATCCCATCCCGAAGCCGCGAAAGCCGATTTCCTCAACCAGGGGGATAAGCAACACGGCCGCCAGCACCATAAGCGGCGACAGCGCCTCGGCAGTAAACAGCGAGGTGTCACTGCCCTTGCGCAGGGTTTCGGGATTGTCCCCGACAAACAGAAGGGCGACCAGCATGGTCGTGACGGTCATCACAACCGGGCCGGTCACCGCGCCGATGGCGATCCAGTCGCCGGTACTGCGTAACGGCCCGCCGAAGGGCCCGGCCCCGATCCGGTCCGACCAGAAGCTCATGCCGGCAAAGGCGAGGCCATAGGCGATCGAAAGCAGAAGGAAACGCAGCCGCGGGTGGCCGACCACTTCCAGCTCCCCGCCCGCGGCGATATTCGCGCCTGCCGTGATGAGATACGAGGCCAGGGTCGGCGCTAGGACGGCCCAGAACAGCGTCATCAGGGGGCGCGAGGCCAGCGCCATGGGCGCGCTATAGGGGCCGAGGATCATGGGATTTACTGCTATCGGGCTAATCCGCCGCTGACCAGAGCTGACCGGGTACGGACAATCCGGCGCCGGCCAGAGCTTCGGCCTGGCGGGCGCTGACCGCATCTTCGCTGAAGCCCTCCAGGCTCTCCTCAAACAGGCGATGGAAATTCAGCTCCGCGCCGAGGCGCAGATAGGCCGCGCCAAGGCCGATGGCGGCGCGGTCCATGAAGACGAACTCACGCGGGATCTTCACCGGACCCTTTTCCTTCAGAAGTTTGCGCACCGTGAAGGCTTCCTTGCGGCCATAGGTGCCGGGCGTCACGCCATCGGCGACGCTGCGCACCCGGTCGTCCATGATCGGGCCATAGATGAACCGTGCCCAGACATTCAGCACCTCAACCAGATCGCGGCTGAGATTCTCAAAGCCCCATTTTTCATAGGCGGCATAGGTCGCGTCGAAATCCTCGGCCAGCATGGCGCGGTAAAGGTCGACCACGCCGCCGATGAAATTGGGGCTGAAGATGCGGATGCAGCCGAAATCGAGAAGGTTGAGGCCGTCGCCTTCACCGGTCACCTGGTAGTTGCCGAGATGCGGGTCGCCATGGATCACGGCATAGCGGTTCACCGGCTTCCACCAGGTCCAGAACAGGTTCGTGGCAATCTTGTTGCGAACCTCGTGTGGTGCGGCCTCGAAATCGGTAAGCCGCACGCCGGAATGCCAGCTCATCGTGAGGAGGCGCCCTGTGGACAGCTCATCGACCGGCTCGGGGATTGTCACCGCCTCGCTGTCGGCATGGATCGAACCGTAAAGGCGCATATGTGCGGCCTCGCGGTCATAATCGAGTTCCTCGCGGAGCCGGTCCTGGATCTCCACCAGCATCTCCGATGGGTCGATCGAACCATCCAGGCGCCGGAACAGGCCGAGCAGGGTTTTCAGCTGCGCGACATCGCTTTCCACCGCGCTCGACATGTCCGGATATTGCAGCTTGCAGGCGACCTCGCGGCCATCATGGAGTGTGGCCCTGTGCACCTGGCCGAGCGAGGCGGCATGCGCGGCCTCCTTGCCGAATTCGGCGAATTTGTCCTGCCAGCCGGGGCCCAATTCGGCGCGCATGCGGCGCTTGACGAAGACCCAGCCCATGGCCGGGGCATGGGCCTGCAGTTTCGACAGCTGTTCGGCATATTCCGCCGGCAGGAAATCGGGGATGGTCGACAGCATCTGCGCGACCTTCATCAGCGGACCCTTGGACCGCCCCAGCGCCTCGGCCAGGGCGCGGGCAATGCGCTCGTCCCCGCCTCCCCCGCCAAACAGGGAGTTGGCCGCGAAGCTAAAGCCTGCGCCCGACAGGTTCGCACCAACACGTGCGGTGCGCACCAGCCGGCCCGACAGGCGGTTGCGTTCGGGATCTGAGCGATCGTCGGCCATGCCTGCTCCTTCAGCTCGAAGCAGAGATAGGCTGCAAGAGAGCGATTGTCAGCGCCGGACTGCTAGTTCCGGCAGGCCCCACGCGCGTCCACCGACATGCGCACCAGGCCCTGGCTGTTGGTGGGATACGCCTTTGACAGCCAGTTCCCTGCGAAGGCATCGGCCTCGCAGCCGCAATTGGCCCGGCCCGCGCGCTCGCATTCGCCGAGCGCATGGTCATGGGCGATCTGCCGGTCGCGGCAATAGCCTTCGCTGACCATGGCCCCGGCAATGCCTTCCGCGGTGACCTGCTGGGACTCACCGTTCAGGACGCGGGCGCGCTCTTCTTCCTGATGGCCGATCATGCGCTCGATATTGGATACAGCACGCGGATGCATGTCCGGCGTAATGGTTGCCTGAAGGCGGGCGATTTCCGCGTCGATCTCCGCCAGCCGCGCTTCGCGCACGGCCTCGAGCACTGCATCGGCTTCGGCGGCGACACAATCGCGGTCCATCCACTGGTTGTAGGGATGGAGACGGTCATAAGCCGACAGCACATCGGCCTGGAACGGCGTCAGCTCCACAACTGGCGCCAGGGGTGTCTCCGGGACAGGCGCAGGCTCCGGTTCGTTTCCGGGGATCATGTCTTCGGGAAAGCTCATGCCGAACACACCGGAAAAGACCGGCGCCTCCGTCCCGGTAGCGGTGTTGGTGATGGTGATATCGACCTGCTCGCCGGCATTGATCGCCTCAGCCAGTTTCAGCGCATCTGCAGGCTCCTCGATGGTCATATAGAAGGTGCCGCGCCCGCCCCAACCGTGTTCAATGACGACCGGCACGGGGCCGGATTCGGTCTCGATGCGCGGGTCCAGATCTTCGGCCGACGCGCGATAAATGTCGGGATAGGTCTGCGACTGCGTTCCGCTCAACCGGATGGAGGACGGCCGATAGTCGCAATAATTGAACTTGGTGACATCGAAGCTGTTGGGATCGTCGGCGATTTCATAGCACCGCTCGGCGCTCGCGCTCGCGCCGATGACCAGGGCGGCCAGAGCCAGCATCAGTGATTTTCTCATCTTTCCCTCCCGCGAAAGCCTTGTCTTTCAAGGCCAGTATCTCATCCGGCACAACAGAAGAACCGGTCTCTTGCGTCAGTTGATCGCGGGCGAGCCGGTTCAAACGAGTGGATAGTCGGCTTCGGCCTCGTAATGGCTCGGCCCTTTGCCAGAGCGGCTTTCATAGAGATGGAACCGGTCGCACCAGAACGGCCCGTCGCGATAGGCCCCATGGCGCTCGGTCCAGGCGCGCGCCTCCTCCAGGCCGGTGCCGTGCAGATAGGCGAGCGTGATGTGCGGCTTGAAGCCCCGCCGCTCCGGCGGCAGGCCAAGCCGGCGCGCAGCGCGCTCGCAGGCCCCGGCCAGGCGCGCAAGGTCTCCGTTCGGCGCGATCCGCGCCCAGACCGCGGTCGGCTCGCGCCGGCCGAACCAGCCCATGCCGTCCACCTCCAGCTGCATTTGCCGCGCCTCGATCAGGCCAAGCTCATGGTCGAGCTCGCGGGCGAGATTTGTATCTACGTCGCCGAAAAAGCGTAGCGTGATGTGAAATTTTTCCAGCGGGCGCCAGCTCGCCCCCGTCAGGCCCTTTTGCAGGTCGATCAGCGGTTCGGCGATCTCGTCGGGCACCGGCAGGGCGGCAAAGAGGCGATGCAGCATGAGGTCAGCGCCTGTCAGCGGGCGCGGTCGGCCTAAGCGGGTATCTAGGTATCGCGGATATCCGCGCCAAGCTCGGCCATATGGGCGAGGAAATCAGGATAGCTGGTGGCGATCATGGAGACATCGTCCACAGCGACCGGCGCCTGCGCGGCGGTGCCTATTACCAGCGCGCTCATGGCGATGCGGTGATCGTGGCGTGTCTCGACCAGGCCGCCGCCGGGAGGCGGACCACCGCAGCCTTCCACGGTGAAGCCTTCCGGATCTGCCTCGCAAGTCACGCCATTGGCCTCAAGCATAGCGATCACCGCATCGATCCGGTCGCTTTCCTTCACGCGCAGCTCGCCGGCCCCGGTCACCCGGGTCGTGCCGTGGGCGAAGGAGGCGAGCACGGCGAGGATGGGGAACTCGTCGATCATGGCCGGCACCAGACGCTCGGGCACATCTGCACCGGTGAGGCGTTCGGGACTGGAGACCTGCAGGTCTATGAGCCGCTCGCCCGCCGCATCGCCGGCTTCCTCCGCGCCCAGTCCGGCACCGAACAGGGCGAGCACATCGAAATACCCGTCGCGGGTGGAGTTTGACATCATCCGTTCGATCATCACATCGCCGTTCGGCGAAATCAGTGCGGCTGTGGCCAGGAAGGCAGCAGAGGAGGGATCGCCGGGGATGGCGGTATCGAGCGCGCGCAGCGTCTGGCCGCCTTCGATGGAGATCTCGCGCGCGCCGCCCGGTGCGATGGTGACCTTCACCTCGGCGCCAAAGCCGCGCAGCATCCGCTCGGTATGGTCGCGTGTGGCCCGCGGCTCGGTGACGCGGGTCGTGCCCTTCGCATTGAGGCCGGCCAGCAGCACCGCTGATTTCACCTGTGCCGAAGCCATGGGCGGGGTGTAATCCATTGCCTGAAGATCTGCCGAGCCGGTCAGGGTGAATGGCAACAGCCCTTCAGAGCCGGCATCGTCGGCAAGCCCCATTTCCCGCAGCGGGTTCAGGATGCGGTTCATCGGCCGCTTTTTCAGGCTGGCATCGCCGGTAAAGCGCGCGGAGACCGGATAAGCGGCAACCGCGCCCATGATGAGCCGGCTGCCCGTGCCGCTATTGCCGAAATCCAGTTCGGTGCCAGGTGATTTCAGCCCTGCCTTGCCGACGCCGGTCACGCGCCAGTGGCCCGGCCCCACCTGTTCGACGTCTGCCCCCAGCGCGGCCATGGCCTGGCCCGTGCGCAGCACATCATCACCCTCCAGAAGACCGGTGATTTCGCTCGTTCCTTCGGCAAGAGCGGCCAGAATCAGGGCACGATGTGAACAGGATTTGTCACCTGGCGCGCAAATAGTGCCAGTGATCCTGTCGACGGGATGGGAAGTCCATGTCATGGGGGATATTGATCCGGGGGCGGTGCAAGCTGTGAATTGCGCTTTGACAGGGCGAGACGTTTCTGGCAAGCGCGCCCCCGAAAAAACGTGCAAGGCTTGAGCGGGAGCGAGAACGTGGCGAAAGCAGAGCTTGGTACCAAGCGCACCTGTCCGGAAACCGGCAAGAACTTCTACGATCTGGGCAAGGACCCGATCGTGTCGCCCTATACCGGCATCGAATATCCCCTGTCCTTCTTCGAAACCGCACCAAAGCCGAAAAAGGCCAAACGCGGCGCCGCCAAACCGGAAGATCCGGAAGACGACGAGGACGAGGACGACGAAATCGATGACGATGTCGATTCCGACGAAGACATCGATGACGATGACGAGGATGAAGACGAGGACGACGAAGCCAAGGCGCTCGAGCTTGGTGACGATGCCGACGAGGTCGTTCTGGAAGGCGGCGACGAGACCGAGGATGACGAATCCTCCACGGCCAAGGTGCCGGCCGGATTCACCGAGGAAGGCGTCGACGACGATGATGATGACGACGTCATTCTCGACGACGATGACGATGATTTCGATATCGACGTGGACGGTGACATCGATCTCGATGATGACGATGACATTTCTGACGAGGATGATGATGTTGCCCCTTGATCCGGGCAGCATTCGGTCTTAATCACACCGCTTCCCAAAGACCGGGACACCCGGGGCCATAGCTCAGTTGGGAGAGCGCTTGAATGGCATTCAAGAGGTCGGCGGTTCGATTCCGCCTGGCTCCACCATCCT
>OBIC01000045.1_pt1 | contig 69496 bp, 65 predicted proteins | sample 1519831 | NCBI WGS metagenome assembly OBIC01 (sample SAMN03019805, study PRJEB22545) | beach sand metagenome | biome: beach; feature: sea beach; material: beach sand | place: USA: Municipal Pensacola Beach, FL | collected 2010-10-20 | depth 40-45 cm m
GTGTTGGCGGCGGCGGAGGCGGCAGAGGAGGCGGTGGGGGCGGCGGCGGCGGGGGCGGCGGCGGAGCCGGCGGCGCCGAGAACTGATACCGCAGGCCGACCGTGGCCGCATGCTCCTGATAGGTCGCCGAGTGATCGACATCGCCGCCCATGGTGTCGCGGCCGATGAAGTCCAGATCCTCGACATTGTAGAACTTGTAGCCAAGGTCCAGGGTCAGGCGATCGGTCATCTTGAAGCCGACACCGGCCAGGCCTTGCCAGGCAAAGGCCGTCTCACTGTCAGCAAAGCCGTTCGCGGCAACCGGATCGGACACCACCGTGTTGGTGGCGGTGTCATAGGCAAAGGTCTGAAGGGATTCAGCCTTGGCCTTCACTTTCGCCACACCGATACCGGCGCCGAGATAGGGCTGCCAGGCGCCGGCACGGTTGAAGTCGTAGATACCGTTGGCCATCAGATCGAAGATCTGGATCGTTCCGGTCGGATTGGCCGTGATGAACTGCTGCTCGACGGTTCCCATGGTGGCGCCGACCGGCGTGCCATTGAAGGCATTGTCCGGATCGATGTCACCGGCTTTGCCGCCGAGGACAGCCTCGAGACGGAAGCCATTGTCGAAGCCGTAGCCGAGACCGAACTGGAGACCGCCATTCTGGTCGTCCAGGTCGCCATTGCCACCGATACCGCCAAGCGTCAGCGGATCTTCGACATCATAATCAAGCGTACCGTCAAAAGCGTATTGCAGGTCGCTGCGGACGTACCAGCCGTCCTCAGCCTGGGCAGACTGACCGGTCGACATAAGCGCCGCGGCGGCAGTTGCACACATAAGTGTCTTATTCATTCAAATCCCCTTTTCGCGCCGAGGAGGCAGGATTACCATCGGCTCCAGGACCTAGTACGGCTGTCCCGCACAGAAGTTCCAAGTAACCTCTTTTGCGCATCGTTTCGAGCCCGCTGGCCAAAAAAGCGGCGTGCGGTCAAAATATTGCGGGTACCGCGGCTCAATTGCAACAGCGAAGCCATAATTCAACCAAATTTCATGTTTTCGAACAATGGTTTTGCCCCAGGCCTGCCGCATTGCGAACACAAAGCCCGAAACGGTCCGCTTTGCCCTGTTTTTTCGCGAATCACACAGCGCCGGCATTGGGTGGGAAAATTCGCATCCAGGGCGAAACACCGGGTCTCCCGCACAGCTCTCAGGGGCATCGCACGGAGCGGATTTGGGCCGGATTTTCAAGGAGAAGAATGGTACCGCCTCCCCGGTTCGAACGGGGGACCTCTAGATCCACAATCTAGCGCTCTAACCAACTGAGCTAAGGCGGCAGGGTCGAAGCGCGGTGCTTACCTGCTCCACGCCCCGGATTCAAGCCTGCTTGAGGGGCCGGATGCAGTCCGGCCCGGCAGGGTCAGTTCAGCTTCTCGACCTGCTCGTACTCCAGGTCGACCGGCGTCGCGCGCCCGAAGATCGACACCGACACTTTCAGGCGGGCATTTTCCTCGTCCACCTCTTCCACGCCGCCCTCGAAGCCCTGGAACGGGCCGTCATTGACGCGCACGGTCTCGCCGATCTCGAAGCTGATGGTCGGACGCGGACGCTCGGCCGGCGTACCATCCTCAGAGGTGCCGAGAATGCGGTCAACCTCGCGCTGGGGCACCGGCAGGGGTTTCTTGCCGCCTTCCGCGCCGAGAAAGCCCGATACTTTCGGGGTGTCCTTCACAAGGTGATAGACATCATCGGTCAGGCGCGTCTTCATCAGGACATAGCCCTGCAGCATGCGCTTCTCGACGGTCTTCTTCTTGCCGCGGGCCACTTCCACCACCTCTTCGGTAGGGACCTGGATGTCTTCAATATACTCCGACAGCCCCTTGCGTTCGGCCTGCTCGAGAATGGCGGCGGCGACCTTCTTCTCGAAATTGGAATAAGCGTGGACGATGTACCAACGCGCGTCTGACATGGCGCTAGGGCTCCTGGAATGGGCAGTCTACTGCTGGTGATCGAGACCGGTGACAAGGCGGACCAGATTGGCGATCAGGAAATCGGCCGAAAACAGGTAGAGAGCGACCAGGATCGACATGATGATGACCATGATGGTCGCGGCAATCGTTTCCTGGCGCGACGTCCAGGTGACCTTGTTTCCTTCCGCGCGCACCTGACGCACGAATGTAATGGGTCCCACGCTCTGCTTTTTGTCCTCAGCGGCCATTCAAGTCGATCCATTTTTTGGGTGAACCTGTCGAGTATCCGATTATTGCCCGGGTTACAACGACAAATCCCCATTCACTGGCAGTTGAGATCGGATCGCCCCTGCCTGCGCACAAGTGGCAGGCACAAAAAAGCAACCCCTGAGGGTTGCCGTGGAGAGGTCGATGCGGCGCGCGGGAGGAGGGGACTTCCCGCACACCGCATCTCCCCGATGTCGGACCTGGCGCTGTGTCGTGCGTTCTGGCGGCAACGCTATGCCGCAGCGGCCATGGTCCGGACTGAGCCCCGAGGACCTAGGACTCAGACCCTTCATCGTCGGATGTGGTGAGTGAAGTCTCCACATCGACATCAACTTCCCCGCTGGCAGTTCCGTCACCTTCGTCGAGCACTTCGACATCGGTGGAGGTCTCCCAGTCGCTGGCGTCCTTCTCGACTGCCATGATGGCTTCCAGTTCCTCGACGGCGAGAATGCCGTCATCGCCGGCCATCACGGCGAATTGCAGTTCGGCCTCATCCTCGTCGAACCCGGCCGCACCGGCATAAGCGGTGTATTCGGCCACGGTCACGGCACCATCGGTGTTGATGTCCATTTCGGCGAACTTCTCGGTCGCCGTCGGGCTGGTATCGGCAAAGGCCGAACCGGCCAGAGCGACAAAGGCGGCGATGCCCGATCCGATTGCAATCGTTTTCATCCCAATCTCCGTTTATTCGAGGCATCCTCGTGGGGGCCTCTGCTTTTGTCAGCGCGCCGGGTGCGGCGTGCCAGGAGACGGGAGCACAAGCTGGCGGGCTTGGCCCGTGAACAAGCTTAAAGACTTGGGGCGAAAAGGCGGCGAGCGCCGGGCGCGGCAAAGGCGCTCTTCCCTAGCCATTTGTTTCACATAAGAAAAAAGGGCGGCACACCCGGCGCCGCCCCTCTCCAAGGTTTAATTTCCGGCCGCTAGTAGCTGTAGTCCACGCCGAAAGTGAAGGTGCGCGGATCGCCATAGGTCTGCGCGTTGAAGCCCGCAACAAGCGTGTCCAGCAGCACATCGAACACGGTCGAGGCATTGGCATCGAGATAATAGGCGCCAGCCACGCCGCTGAACCGGTCGAAATCATAGTTCAGCAGGAATTCCTGGCTCAGCTGGTCATTCTCGTAGATCGCCGGCACATCGAGGTCGCCACTCTGAAGAGAGTCGAAATCGATCGGCGTGGTCGATTCATCCTCGCGATAGGCCGTGATGGATTTGAGCGAGAAATTGTCGTTGATCGTCCAGTCGGCGACCAGCGAGGCGCCGCCGCCTTCCACTTTCTGGTCAACCACATCGAGGCCCGCGCGGGTGTCGAAGACATCGTCAAGTACGGGAGCGCCAGAGATTTGGCCGGGGATCAGGCGGTGGCCCTGGCGGGCATTGGACTGGTCCAGCGCGCCTGATTGAGGGAAAAACGTTCTGTTGCGCAGCCCCGGCAACAGCAGGCGCGTCAGCTCGGGCGTGCCTTGTCGTAAGGGCTGTCGAGCGAAAAGGTCGGGATCTGCGCCACCAGCTCTCCGCCGGCCGTGTTGATCAATAGATACTGGCCATCCATCAGCCCCGACGGCGCTGAAAGCGGCACGCCGGACGTGTATTTGAAAGTCTCGCCAGGCTCGATCAGGGGCGTCTGGCCGATCACGCCTTCGCCATCTACGGTCTGCTTGCGGCCAGCGCTGTCGACGATTCGCCAGGACCGGCGTTCGAGCCGCCAGGCGACCTCGTCGAGATTCTCGATCTCCACCGTATACGACCAGAAGAACTTGCCCTGGGCCGGGCTGGATTCATCATGCATGAAGCGCGGCACGACGCGAATCGCGATGCCGTCCGTGGTCGCTTCATAGCGCGGGGGAGTTCTGCCTGTGACCATGCGAGGCTCGCTTTTCAGGCGAACCTCAGATGGCGTCAAGCGCTGCCATCAGGTCACGTTCCAGGTCAGCCGGATCCTCCAACCCGATGGACAGACGTACCCAGCTATCGTCCAGCCCCATGGCCGCGCGTTCCTCGTCAGAAAGCGCGCGGTGGGTGGTGGAGGCCGGGTGGCAGGCCAGAGACTTGGAATCGCCGAGATTATTGGAAATCCGGATCAGCGTGAGCGCATTCAGGAAGCGGAAGGCCTCGGCCCGCGCGCCGTTCAGGCTGAGCGCGATCAGCGTGCCGCCGGCCTTCATCTGGGCCATCAGAACCTCGTGATGGGGATGATCTTTTCTGCCCGGATAGCGCACCGCCTTCACTTTCGGATGCCCCGCAACGGCATCGGCGAGATGCGCAGCATTCGATGTCGCGCGCTGGACGCGCAGGTCGAGCGTCTCCAGACCCTTGAGCACAACCCAGGCATTGAAGGGCGACACCGCCGGCCCGGTATGGCGGATGAAGGGGTCGACATGCTCCTCGATCCAGTCGGTCTTGCCGAGGATCGCGCCGGCCAGCACACGGCCCTGCCCGTCCATATGCTTGGTGGCCGAATAGGCGATCACGTCGGCACCGAGTTCCAGCGGCTTTTGCAGCATGGGCGTGGCGAACACATTGTCGACCACCAGCTTCGCGCCGGCCTTGTGAGCCATCTCGGCCACGGCCGGGATATCGACCCCGTCGAGCATCGGATTGGCCGGGCTTTCCACCAGCACGATCTTTGCCGGCGTCGACAGCGCCTCGGCCCAGGCATCCATATCGTCGCCCTGCACAAACTCGGTCTCGATGCCGTAGCGCGGCATCAGCGTGCCGATGATCCAGCGGCAAGAGCCGAACAGCGCACTGGCCGCCACAACCCGGTCGCCCGTCCTCAGCGAGGACATCAGTGCAGCATTGATCGCGCCCATGCCGGAGGCAGTGATGCGGCAGGTCTCCGCACCCTCGATCATCGCCAGGCGGTCTTCCAGCATGCGCACGGTGGGGTTGGCATAGCGCGAATAGACAAAGCCCGGCTCATCGCCGGACATGCGCGCAGCGGCCTGCTCGGCACTGTCATAGACATAGCCGGAGGTGAGATAGAGCGCCTCGGCGGTCTCGCCATGCTGGGAGCGCTGGATGCCGCCATGGATCAGCTCGGTCTGGGGGCTGTAGCGGCGCCTCGTCGGATCGACGGAATCTGTCATAGACCTGTAACGTCCTTGTTGAATTGCGCCATCACGCTTAGAGCAAGCAGTGGGGAGAGGAAAGGGATCCAGTCATGGCAGAGCCCGATGGCGTGCTCAGCGACCGCGAGCTTGAGGCGATGATCGCCGAAGGGGCGATCCGTGCCGAGAACGAAATCGATATGGGCCAGATCCAGCCGGCCAGCCTGGACCTGCGCCTGGCCGACGATGTCTACCGCATTCGCGCCAGCTTCCTGCCGGGCAAGGCCGGCTCGGTCGGCCGCCTGCTGCACGAGAGCGACCTGCAGATGCACCGCATGGACATCTCGCGCGGCGCCGTGCTGGAAACCGGCTGCGTCTATCTCGCCCTCCTGTCGGAAAGCCTCGCCCTGCCCGCCGGCATCAGCGGGCGCGCCAATCCGAAAAGTTCCACCGGGCGGCTCGATGTCTTCACCCGCCTGATCACCGACCATGGCGAGGCTTTCGACCATGTGCCGGAGGGCTATCACGGGCCGCTTTACCTTGAGATTTCCCCGCGCACCTTCTCCATCCTCGCGCGCCAGGGCGACCGGCTGAACCAGATCCGCCTCAGGCGCGGGCCGTTCAAGCCAGTGAAGGACCTCACCTTCTCGGTCGATCTTTCCGGCCCGGCCCACCAGCCGGTGGGCTGGCGCGCCCGCCGTCATGCCGGCGTGGTCGACCTGCAGAAGGTCGGCAAGCATGCCGTCACCGATTACTGGGAACCGGTCTTCACCCATCGCGGCCGCGTGGTGCTGCAGCCGGACGAGTTCTACATTCTCGCCAGCAAGGAGCAGGTGAAGGTGCCCGCCAGCCAGGCCGCCGAGATGGCGCCCATCGCGCCGGAACTCGGCGAGTTCCGCGCCCATTATGCCGGCTTCTTCGACCCCGGCTTTGGCGGCAATGAAGGCGGCTCACGCGCCGTGCTGGAAGTACGCACGCGCGACGTGCCCTTCATCATTGAGGACGGCCAGTCGGTTGGAAAACTCGTCTTCGAACCCATGGCGGGCAAGCCGAAACAGCTCTACGGCAAGTCCGGCAGCCACTATCAGGGCCAGGGCCTGAAGCTCTCTAAGCACTTCGCGCAGTAAGCCGCCACCGCGGCCCCGCTAAAACCCACCGCCGGTCTTGAACTTGCCGCGGCGTTTGCCCCCCGGCAGGCTGGGAGAGCTGGGGCGCGGGAAGCTGGTCTGGCGGCCGCGCGGCAACGGGCTGCCAATGCCGAAGCCGCCGCCCCGGCTGGCATTGCGGCCCATCTGGCGCAGAATCTCCGTGCCGATCACGACCGCCTCGTCAGGCAGGCCGATGGTGCGCGCGCGGTCCGAGCCGCCAAAGCGCGGATCGGTGCGCGGCGTGGTGCGGCGCATGCCGCGTGAGAGGCTGCGCACGGCGCCATCGGCTTCAATCCGTCCGGCCACGAGCTGAGCGATCACCTCGTCCAGTGTGGCGCCGCGAAAGCTCGCATGGGCGCTGTCATAGCTGGCCGCCTTGAAGGCCCGGCGGAAGGCTTCCAGCCGGCCAAGATCGCCGCGCCGGCGCGCCGGCAGGCCCTTCTCCTGCTCCAGGCGCAGCTCCATGGCCATCTCGTCCCGGCGCAGGGTGACCAGCGTATCGACCAGGGCGTCATCCTCGGGCGTGACCGTCTGGGCGGCCAGAACGCGCAGTTCGGGGAAAGCCTGCTGCTTGAGGGCTTCGGCAAGCCGGTCGCGCGCCTCGGCGGCCGGGCCGGCCTCGCCGCGCTCGGCGGCATGCTGGCGCTCGGAGATCTCCAGGTGATGGGCCTCGGCCTCGGCGATCTTTGCGTCCAGCGTTTCCAGCCTCCCGCGCTCGGCCTCCACCCTCTTTGCCAGGCCGTCGCCCCCGGCCTTGCGCAAGGCGGCCGCCTCGTATTCAGCCAGCGCGGTCTCGGCCTCGACCTCCTTGGCTTCCATGGAGGCGACATGGCCTTCCAACCATTCAGGCAGCTCCACCAGCCGCTCATAATTGCGGTAGGACTTGTCATAGTGGCAGAGCCCGGCGACCCAGCCATCGAGCATGCGCACAACATTGCCGGCCTTGTAGTCCGGCGTGCGATAGCCGCGCTTCCAGAGATACATGAAGAGCGGGTCGGACCGGAAAATCTCGCCCTTTTCCTCCATGTCGGTGCGCGCCAGTTCCAGCTTGGCGCGCGCGCGTTCCGAGACGGCTTCGGCCTCGGCGGCGGCGGCGACCAGATCGCGATAGGCCGTATCCTCCTCCAGCGCGGTCTCGACCTCCTCCACCTTCGCTTCATAGGCTTCGATGGCGGTATCGAGCGCGTCTGCGGCATCGGCGCGGGCGGCTTCGAGCTGTGTGATCTCGGCAGCGGCGGTTTCCAGATCCGCCAGCAGCTTTTCCAGATAGGCCTCATGGCTGGCGACCAGTTCGCCGACCTCGCTGTCGAGCCGGGCGAGCGCGGCGGCCTCTTCTGGCGTGTCGGCCTCGACTATCTGGATCTCGGCAAGGTCGTGCCAGGCCTTGGCCTGCTTCTGGCGCACGGTTGCGAGTTCGCTGCTGAGCGCTTCGGCGGCCTCGATCGCCTCGCTCAGCGCAGAGCGGGCCGTGCCAATCACACTGTCGACGCGAAGCAGGGCTGAACGGCCGTCAATCTGGCGTGCCATGATCCCTCACCACTCCGTAATCGCGCCGCCGGGCATGGAGACGCTGTAGGTCGGCTCGAAGGCGCCCGGCTGTTTCTCGCCGATCATCGCATCCTGGATGATCATGTCGTCCTGCTTGTCGGCGGCCACGCCTTCGAACACGGTACGCGAGACCCGCTGACCCCAGCGTTTCACGCGCACCTCTTCGTTGGTCTCCTCGTCGCGGACGGTCACCTCCAGCACCTCGCCGGTGGGGCTGACGGCCTCAACGATGAGATAATAGTTCTGCCGGCCCGGCAGATCGTCATGCTCGCGATAGATGCCGGTAAAGTCGTCCGGATCGTTGACGACGCGCACCTGGTATTCCGATGCCACTTCCCGGCGCAGGGCCGTGAGCGCCTCAACGGCAGCCTCGGCGCCTTGGCGGCTTTCTTCTTCCAGCGCGGTCTCGCCCTGGCGGTAGAGCGCTTCGGCGCGGGCGATACCTGTCTCGGTCTCGGCCACGGCGAGCACCGCGTCGCGCGCCTCAGTCAGTTCGGCCGGCAGCGTGACGGTGAGATCGCGCTCCAGTGCCCGCTCTGCGGCCGCGCGCGGCATGGCGACGCCCAATTGGTAGACCGCGCCCGTCCCGAGCACCAAAGCGCCGACAATCGCCGCCGGCTTCCACCAACGCGCGCGAGTGACATAGATGATGGCGAGCCGGCGCATGAAACCGGGTTTGGCCGGCTCATGGACAAAGCGCCGGTCGGCCATGGCCCGCACGCCCTCGCGGATCGTGTCCTCTGGCACGTCCATGCCCTGGGCGGTGTAGATCTCCTTCAGGCGGGAAACAAGGTCTTCCTCGCGGCCTTCATGGTCGATCTCCTTCAGGAAGATCTGGTCGCGATGGCGCAGCGTGTCGACCACATCCATGGCGACCAGCACCTCATCGAGAGAGCGGGGCTTGGATGTGGTGGGCGCAGGCGTGGTTTCGTCCATTCAACCGGTGACTATGACTTCGGCAAAAGCGCGGCGGCAACGCCCTGCTGGACCAGCTCGGTCATGCGCTGCTTGCCGTCTTCCACCGCCTCGCGGATTTCCTCGCTGTTGCGGGTGGCGAGCACGCGCATTTCCTCGATGATCTTCTGGCTGCGCTCCTGATAGGCGACCACGCTGTCGACCAGCACCTTCACAGACGCCGCCGAGACTGTCGGGCCATAGCCGGCTTTCACGGCGGCTTCCTGGACCTCGCTGCCGATCTCGGCGAGCACTTCCAGCGACTGGTTCACGCCCTTCTTCATGGCTTCCAGCGTCTGCGTGCTCTCATGCAGGCCGTGCATGCCAGTGAAGCTGGCGGTCAGGGCCGTCAGCACGATCTCGTTCGTACCGAAGAAGGAGACCGACTGGGCGTAGATGCGCTCCTTGGCATTGGTCGTCTGCACCAGGCGCGCCATGATCACTTCGGAAGTGTTGTAGCCGATGGTGATATTGTCGGAGAGGTCCTTGGCGACCTGGTAGCGCTTTTCCTCGGCTTGCAGGGCACGCAGCTGCTCGTCGCGAGCAAGCTCCAGCTTCGCGCGTTCGGCCGGATCCTCACCGAGATAGCCAGCGACCTTGGCCACGGCCGCATTCACATCGCCGCGCACCGCAGCAAGGTGCCCTTCGGCGGTCTTCAGCACTTCCAGCGCCAGCACCTCGCAATTCTTCAGCGCGCCGCGGAAATCAAGATAGGCTTCCAGGATGATGCGCTCGCGCTCGATCTGGTTGGCCGTCTCGTCCTGGACCTCCAGATAGAGGTCCTTGATCTTGCCGAACCGGCTGGCGATGTCGCCGCGCGTCATCTTCATCCAGACATTGGACAGGCGCTCCATAGAGGAAATCTTGCCATCCTTGTACTGGTCGACCAGGGATTTCGCATCATCGCGGATGGAGTTGAAGGCGGCGGTAATGCCCTCATAGCGCTCGCCCACCGTGATGCCGGCAACCTGCTCGCGGACCACCTCATTGAAGCGCGACATCTCGTCCAGCGTACGGGCGATGGCGGCGACCTTGTCGGGGTCGAGATCGGAGATCTGTTCGAGCAGCGCGACAATCGGTTCAGGCGCCTTCTTGGCCCGCTTGGGCGCGAGCCCCACCTCGCGCAGGCCGCCCAGGGCCTTGTCGAGATATTGCAGCGCGCTCGGGCTCGTCTCGGTCACGGCAGTTGTGGCCATCCTGGTGTCCCCTCTTTCGTATCCTGTTGGATTGCCGGGCATTTATCGCCCAAGGGCTCGGCATATACAAGGCGGTATGCCAGCCAGGAAGTACCCCCCAGTCGTATTCATCCGAGTGCGACTTGCAGTGTTCTGGACAAGTCTTCGCGCGCCGCTTAAGCCGACACCAAAGAGACAGACAAATATACACAGAAGAGACAAGCGGGACGGTACATGTTCGAAAAAATCCTGATCGCCAACAGGGGCGAGATCGCGGTTCGGGTCATCAAGACCTGCCGCCGGCTGGGCGTGAAGACTGTGGTTGTCTACTCCGACGCCGATGCCGGCTCCATGGCAGTCGAGATGGCCGACGAGACCGTGCATATCGGTCCCTCGGCGGCCAGCGAGAGCTATCTCGTGATGGACAAGATCGTCGACGCGGTGAAGAAAACCGGCGCTGAGGCTGTCCATCCCGGCTTCGGCTTCCTTTCGGAAAACTCCGAATTCGCCAAGCGGCTTGAGACCGAAGGCATTACCTTTATCGGCCCGAACCCCTACGCCATTGAAGCGATGGGCGACAAGATCAGCTCGAAGAAGCTTGCCGCCGAAGCGGGCGTCTCGACCGTGCCGGGCCATATGGGCCTGATCAAGGACACCAAGGAAGCGGTGAAGATCTCCCGCGAGATCGGCTATCCGGTGATGATCAAGGCCTCGGCCGGCGGCGGCGGTAAGGGCATCCGCGTGGCCGCCAATGACAAGGAAGTCGAGGAAGGCTATCCGGCGGTGAAGGCCGAGGCGACGAATGCGTTTGGCGATGATCGCATCTTCATCGAGAAATTCATCCTCAATCCGCGCCATGTCGAGATCCAGGTCATGGGCGACAAGCATGGCAACGCGGTCTACCTGTTCGAGCGCGAATGCTCGATCCAGCGCCGTAACCAGAAAGTCCTGGAAGAGGCCCCCTCGCCGCTGCTGGACGAGGCCACCCGCAAGAAGATGGGCGAGCAGGCCGTCGCCCTCGCCAAGGCGGTGAACTATGACAGCGCCGGCACGGTGGAGTTCGTGGCTTCCGGCGTCGACAAGAGCTTCTATTTCCTCGAAATGAACACCCGCCTGCAGGTGGAGCACCCGGTCACCGAGATGATCACGGGCGTCGACCTGGTCGAGCAGATGCTGCGCGTGGCCGCCGGCGAGAAGCTGGCGCTCAAGCAGAAGGATCTGAAGATCAATGGCTGGGCGATCGAATCGCGCGTCTATGCCGAGGATCCCTATCGCAACTTCCTGCCCTCCATCGGCCGTCTGAAGCGTTTCCACCCCACCCCTGAAGGCCCGCTGGGCAAGGGCACGGTGCGGGTCGATTCCGGCGTGCGCGAGGGCGACGAGATATCCATGTTCTACGATCCGATGATCGCGAAACTGGTGACCCATGCTGCCACCCGCGACGAGGCGCTTGACACCCAGGCCGCCGCACTCGATCGCTTCCACATCGAGGGCATCCGGGACAATATCTCCTTCTGCGCCGCGGTGATGGACGAAAAGCGCTTCCGCTCCGGCGACATCACCACCGCCTATATCAAGGACGAGTTCCCCGATGGCTTCCACGGCACGCCGGCGACCGATTTCCAGCGCACCGCCCTGATCTGCACCGCCGCCTTCCTGCATGGCGTGTTTACAGAGCGTGCGAGCATGATTTCCGGCCGGCTGACCGCGCCCACCCCGCCGCGCCAGGACTGGGTGGTCATTCTCGGCGATGAGTACCACCCCATCCATCTCGAACAGGGCCTGGGCGAAGCGACGATCACCATCAATGGCGGCTCGAAACACATGCTTGTATCGGACTGGATGCCCGGCGCGCACCTGGTCGAGGGCGCGCTGGATGGCGAGCCCTTAGCGGTGAAGGTCGCTGACCGTACCGAGGGCTATGAGCTGTCCCATCGCGGCGTGCGCGTGCGCGCCCTGGTCTGCACCCCAACCATGGCCAAGTTCCACGAGCGCCTGCCGGAAAAGGAAAAGCCGGACATGTCGAAGCTCATCATCTCGCCCATGCCGGGCCTGGTGGTCAGCGTCGATGTCACACCCGGCCAGGACGTCAAGGAAGGCGAGGCGGTGTGTGTGGTCGAGGCCATGAAGATGCAGAACATCATCCGCGCCGAAGCCGATGGCACGGTCAAGGCGGTCAATGTCGGGGCCGGCGACAGCGTGGCGGCCGACGAGATCATGATCGAATTCGCCTGAACCTTCGCATGCGCAGTCCAGATCCGCCCGCCTACACGGGAATATGATCTTCCGTGTCGTGTGGCGTGAGGTGAGTCCCGTTGCCGGGACAGCCGGGCGCGGTTAGATGCGCTATAGTGCGAACGGAGGGCATTCGCGATGGCATCGGCAATTCAATCCTCGGGCTGGCGCGGCAAGCTGGCCGGCCTGGCACTGGCCTGGTCACTGTTCTGTGTGGTCTGGTTCGCCGCCGCCGCGCTGGGGTCTCGCTATGGCCTGTGGAGCTGGCAGTTCGGCCTCGGCCAGATGCAGGGCAATGTGAATGCCGGGCTCGGGCGTTTCGTGCTGATCATCGGCGCGGTACTCTGCGTCGTCGGCCTTATCGCCGCCCTGATCAGGAACCCGCGTGTACGCCCTGTGATGCTGTGCCTCGGGGCAATCCTGATCCTCTTCATGGTTGGCGGGCGCTGGTTCGGCTTCCAGCTGACGGCGCTCGCCCTGCCGCCCCTGCACGAGGCCTCCACCGACTGGCAGGACCCGGTGCCCTTCTCGTCCAACCTCCAGACCAAGCGCGAGCTGTTCCAATGCGACAGGAACGGCGATGGCGAGGTCTCCGATGCCGAACGCGGCAACTGTGGCCTGAATGCCTATGAGCTTTACCCCACCGTGACCCTGCCTGCCGGGGCACAGGAACGCTGGCCGGGCTTCAACGGCAAGACGGTCGAGCAGGTCCAGCGCGACTTTGAATGGGACCCGGCCGCCGGCGGCGACGACCGCGAGGAAAAGCCCTATCCGCCGATGCACACCGCCACCACCATGCTGGACCGTGATACCACCTTCGAACTGGTCGCCGATCTCGCCTACAAGCAGGGCTGGGAGTTTATCGGCGCCAATCACGAGGCCGGTCGCATCGAGGTGACCGCCACGACCACCTGGTATGGCTTCAAGGACGATATCGCCTTCCGGGTGCGCCCGCTCGAAGCCGGCGGCACGGAAATCGACATGCGCTCCATGTCCCGCGTCGGCCTGTCGGATCTTGGCGCCAATGCCCGCCGGGTCGGCGATTTCATGGAAAAGCTCGACCGCGCGCTGGCCGAAGCCGAGGCAACTGTTTCATACCCCCCGGACCCGCAATAAGGCCGTCAGCACCAGCGTCCTGCCCGGTTCGAGCCGCTGCAGCCCGGCTGCGGCGGGATCGGACATGTTCACCGCATCGGGCGCCTGGGTGACCGGTTCGACGCAGAGAAACTTCGCCCCCGCCGGATGATAGAGCGTCAGCCGGCGCGCGAAGGGTCCGGCCTCCATCTCGATGGAAAGCCCGTTGCCGAGGCGAATGGCGGCCTGCCCGCCGGGCCACTCGAAGCAGCGGTCGACATCGAGACCGCTGACCGGCACTGGCTCGGACAGGCGGTCCACACCCTCAAGCGGCACGCAATCATGCGCGCGTGCGCCCGCCCAGGCGGCTGAAACATTCGCCATCACGCTGGCGCCGTCGGCCTCGAAATAAGGGTGCCAGCCAAGCCCCGCCGGCATGGCGGTGGCGCCCAGATTGGTCAGGCGCAGCTCATAGAGCAGGAGATTGCTGTCGGGCACGAAGGTCTGGCTCGCCTCAATCGGCCAGGGCCAGCGCGAGTCGGCGCCCTTCAGATCCAGCCTCAGCGCATCATGAATGACAGCATGGCGCCAGGCCGACTGCCAGCCATGTCCGTGAATGGCGTGCGGCTCGGGCGGGAAATTGGGTGCTACGGCGAAGGCCGCCCCGTCATACTCAAAACGGCCCTGATCGATACGTCCGACAAAGGGCACCATGGGAAAGGCCGAAGCCCCCAGCACGCCGCCACCCTCCAATGCAGGACGCAGAACATTCCTGCCGCGATAGCGACAGGCCGTCAGCGCTCCGCCCATGTCCGGGCGGACGGCAAGTGTCCAGTCACCGGAGGTCCAGACTTGCTCCAATCGCGCCCCTCAAGCCGTTGGCAGTGTATAATCCTTGAACATGTCCCGCAGCTTCATCTTGTTGATCTTGCCGGTGGCGCCGAGGGGGATTTCGTCCACGAAGGCGACATCGTCGGGCGTCCACCATTTGGCGATCTTGCCCTCGAGCTGCGCAAGGATTTCCTCCTTGGTCGGGGTCTCGCCCGGGGCGGGCTGGACCACCAGCAGCGGACGCTCGTCCCATTTGGGGTGATAAATCCCGATGGCGGCGGCATTGGCGACCTTGGGATGGCCGACCGCGATGTTTTCCAGGTCGATGGAAGAGATCCACTCGCCGCCGGACTTGATCACATCCTTGGCCCGGTCGGTGATCTGCATGGTGCCCCAGGGGCAGAGATTGGCGACATCGCCAGTGTCGAAGAAGCCCTCGTCATCAAGCACGTCCCCTCCGTCACCCTTGAAATAACCCGACGCGATGGCCGCGCCGCGGATCATCAGCCGGCCGGAGGTCTTGGCATCGCGCGGCAGTGTGTTGCCCTCATCATCGACCACCTTCAGCTCCACGCCGAAGGGCGGACGGCCCTGCTTCAGCTTCTGGGTGATGCGGGTGTCTATATCGGCATCGGCATCCTTTGGCAGCAGCGCGCCCAGGGTGCCGAGCGGGCTGGTCTCGGTCATGCCCCAGGCGTGGACCACATCCACGCCATAATCGACCTCGAAGGTGCGCAGGATGCGCTCGGGCACGGCCGACCCGCCAATGATCACCTTGTTGAGGTGCGGCAGGTCGAGCTTGTTCTCCTGCAGATAGTTCAGCAGCATCAGCCAGACGGTCGGCACCGCCGCGGTGACCGTCACCTTCTCCTCGCTCAGGAGCTGGTAGATCGAGGCCCCGTCCATCTGCGCGCCGGGCATCACCATCTTCGCGCCCACTGCCGGGCAGGAGAAGGCCAGCCCCCAGGCATTGGCGTGGAACATCGGCACGACCGGCAGCACGACATCCCTCGCGCCGATGCCCATCACATCGGGCGCAAGCGTGATCAGCGTGTGCAGCACATTTGTGCGGTGGGAGTAGAGCACACCCTTGGGATTACCCGTCGTGCCGGACGTGTAGCACAGGCCACAGGCGGTGTTCTCGTCAAACCCGCCCCACGCCGTGTCCTGGCGGTGCCCGTCGATCCACAGCTCATAGCTGACGGCCTCGAAACTGGTCTCGGGCATATTCTCCGGATCGGTCAGGATGACGAATTTCTCGATCGTCTCGAACTTGTCCTTCGCCGCCTCGATCAGGGGCACGAAACTCGTATCCAGGATCAGGATACGGTCTTCGGCATGATTGGCGATCCAGGCGATCTGGTCCGGGTGCAGGCGCGGGTTCACCGTGTGCAGCACCGCGCCGATGCCCATTGCGCCGTACCAGCACTCCATGTGGAGCGCCGAGTTCCAGGCCAGCGTCGCGACCCGGTCGCCCATGCCGATGCCGAGATCGAGCAATGCGGCGGAAACCTGCTTGGCGCGCCCTATCAGCTCGCCATAGGTCGTGCGCACAATCGGGCCTTCGACCGAGCGGGTGACAATCTCGCGATCGAAATGGTTCTGGGCCGCATGCTCCAGGACCTTGTCGACCGTCAGCGGCCAGTTCTGCATGATACCTTGCAAGATTTCCTCCCGACTGTAGTTGCGTCTTGTGACGTCGAATAACTGCTACAGAAAAGATGTATGCCCCCCTCCGAAGGAACGGGCAAGGTCAGGGAGATACCATGAATCTATACCTCAGATACATTTTCGGTCTGGCTGCGTCTGCTGTATGCCTTGTTTGCGTTTCCGGCTGTGATAGCGGGCGGGAGACCGAACAGGACGCTCACCTGTCCGACATCATAGAAAAGATTCAGGAAGACTGCTCGGACGGTGACTGCGTAATTGCTGGCGGGGACGATCATCTCAGAGCTGCCGCTTCATCCGCACCGCTCGCCCTGCCCGACTTCTTCGACTGTGTGCGCGAGTCCGGCGGCGTAGTGTTGGCCGCCCATCGCGGCGGGCCGGCGCCCGGCTATCCGGAAAACGCCATCGAAACCCTGCAATATGGCTGGGACCAGGGCGTTCAGGTCTTCGAGATCGACGTTGCCGAAAGTCGCGACGGCATGCTGTTCCTGATGCATGACCGCATGCTGGGGCGCACCTCCACCGGCGAGGGCGCGGTGGCCGATACCGATTGGGAAGACATTGCCCGCACCCGCCTCATCGACAATGCCGGCACACTGACCGGCTTCCATCCCCCGCGCCTGACCGACGCCTTGCTCTGGGCGGTGGAGACCGGCGCAGTGCTGGAGCTCGACCGCAAGCCGACGACCAGTTTCCGCAATATCGTCTCGGCTGTGCGTGCGGCCGGCGCGGAGGGCAATGTCCTGCTGATCACCTATAACGACACCGATGTCGCCCAGGTCGCCGAGCACGCGCCCGACATGATGCTGACGGCCTCGGCGCGCAGCACCGGCGATGTCGCCGAGCTGGACGGGATGGGTATCGATCCTCGCAACCTGGTCGCCTGGACGGGCACGTCCAATCCCGACACCGGCGCCTTCGACCGCCTCCAGTCTGTCGGCATCGAGCCGGCCTTCGGCACGCTCGGCCGGCCCGGCGACCGCCTTGACGACCAGTGGATCGCCGATGGCGATGTGTCCGAATTCGAGGCGCTGATCGAAGGCGGCCTCGTGATGCTGGCCACCGACATTCCCTATGACCTGCTGCCGCTTCTGGAGGCAGACAATACCGCAGCACAGGCCTGTCCGCGCTGACTTCGTTTCCTGCCAACCTGTTGCCCGGAAATCATTTCCCTTCCCGCCGGCATGGTCTAGGTCGAAAACATCGAAGAGCTGGGAGACAGCGTATGAAGCAGTTGAATTGGGCCGTGGCGGCGCTGGCAGGCCTGGCGCTGACGGCCTGTGGCGGAAACAGCGATGATCCGCCCACGAGCGATGAAAGCGGAGACCGGATCCTGATCGACAAGGATCCTTATCCCTCCACTTACACGCCAATCGAGTCCAATCCGGTTGTGATCCGCAACGCCACTCTGCTCGATGGCGAGGGCGGGCTGATCGAGAACGCCACGCTACTGATCCAGGACGGCAACATCGCGGCCTTCGGTGCTGCCGACGAGGTCGAGGTGCCCAGCGATGACGACAAGCTGGTGCAGATCGATGCGGCCGGCAAATGGGTCACCCCCGGCATTATCGACAATCACTCCCATCTGGGTGTCTATCCGAGCCCCTCGGTCAGCGCGCATGGTGACGGCAACGAGATTTCCGCACCGGTGACAGCAGAGGTCTGGTCCGAGCACGGCATCTGGCCGCAGGATCCCGGCTTCACCCGCGCCCTGGCTGGCGGCATCACCTCGCTGCAGATCCTGCCCGGTTCGGCCAACCTGTTCGGCGGGCGCGGCGTCACACTGAAGAATGTTCCCGGCCGCACGGTGCAGGACATGAAATTCCCCGGCGCGCCCTACTCGCTGAAAATGGCCTGCGGGGAAAACCCCAAGCGGGTCTATGGCTATGGCAGCGGACGCTGGCCAGGCGGGGCGCCCTATTCCCGCATGGGCAACATGGCCGGCTACCGCATCGCCTGGGCCCAGGCAGTGGAATACAAGCGCAAGCTGGACGACTATATCGAGAATGGCGGCGAGCCGCCGGCGCGCAATCTCGAACTGGAAACCCTGGTCGGCGTGCTGGAAGGCGACATCCTCGTCCACATGCACTGCTACCGCGCCGACGAGATGGCCCAGATCATCGATATGTCACACGAGTTCGGCTACCATGTTTCTTCCTTCCACCATGCGGTGGAGAGCTACAAGATCGCCGATCTGCTCGCCGAGGAGAACACCTGCTCGTCCATGTGGGCTGACTGGTGGGGCTTCAAGATGGAAGCCTATGACGGCGTTCGCGAGAACATCCCCATGGTGCATGATGCTGGCGCCTGCGCCATCGTCCACTCCGACAGTGATATCGGCATCCAGCGCCTGAACCAGGAAGCCGCCAAGGCGCTCTCGGACGGCCGCCGTGTCGGCATCGACATCTCCAAGGCCGAGGCCTGGACCTGGCTCTCGCTCAACCCGGCGAAATCGCTCGGCATCGATGACCAGACCGGCTCCATCGCCGTCGGCAAGGATGCCGATATCGTGATCTGGGACGGCGATCCGTTCAGCACCTACACCCAGGCCGAGCAGGTTTTCGTGGATGGCGCGGTGGTCTTCGACCGCAATGACCCGGCGCTCCAGCCAGTGATGGATTTTGAAATCGGCCAACCCGGCGAAGGAGATGCGAAATGATCTTCAAGACACTCCTGACCAGCTCCGCCGCGCTCCTTTTGACCGCCGGCGCGGCTCTCGCCCAGACCGTGGCCATCACCAACGCCAAGGCCTGGACCGGCACGGCCCAGGGCACTGTGGAGAACGCCACCATCATCATGGTCGACGGTGAGATCGCCGAGATCCGCACCGGCGCATCCTCCCTGCCATCCGGCGCCACTGTGGTGAACGCCGGCGGTGGCTGGGTCACGCCCGGCATCATCTCGCCCTTCTCGCGCACCGGCCTTGTCGAGGTGGGCGCGGAGAGCTCCACCAATGACGTCTCGGCCGGTGACTCGGACTATTCGGTCGCGCTGCGGGCTGCCGACAGCTTCAACCCGGCGGCCTCGACCATTCCGGTCACCCGACTCGAAGGTGTTACGCGCATTGTCGTGGCGCCCGGCACGGGCAGCGACATGTTTGCCGGCAATGGCCTTGTCGCCGACACCAGCGGCGCGCCGGACTCCATCCTTGACGACAATGCCTTCGTCTTCATCCGCATGGGCGAGGCCGGGGCCCGCATCGCCGGCGGCTCGCGCTCGGCGGCCTGGACCCGGCTGCGCGCGGCGCTGTCGGATGCGCGCACCTTCCCGGCCCGCTACCTAGCCCATAATGACGGCGATGCGCTTTCGCGGGTCGACGCCCAGGCTTTCGGCCAGGCCGCGCGCGGCCAGCAGCTGATCCTCGTCGAGGCTCACCGCGCCAGTGACATCACCCGCCTCATCGCCTTTGCCGGCGAGACGCCGGAACTCAACCTGGCGATCCTCGGCGCGGACGAAGCCTGGATGGTGGCCGAGGAACTGGCCGAAGCGAAGATCCCCGTGATCATCGACCCGTTCCAGAACCTGCCGGCGAGCTTCGAACAGCTCGGCGCCACGCAGGAAAACGCCGCGCGCCTCATCGAGGCCGGGGTGATCACCGCCTTCGCCCATCTCGGCGATGATGGCCACCAGGCCCGCCTGGTGCTGCAGAGCGCCGGCAACGCGGTGGGCAATGGCGTCTCCCATGACGACGCCCTGGCCGCGATCACGGTGGCGCCCGCGGCGATCTTCGGGCTGGAAGGGCTCGGCTCCATCGCCCCCGGCGCGACCGCCGATCTGGTGGTCTGGGACGGCGATCCGCTGGAGGTGATGAGCGCACCGACGCACATCTTCATTGATGGCGAAGAGCAATCCCTGGAAAGCCGCCAGACCCGCCTGCGCGACCGCTATCTCGGCCTCGACAATGGCGACCTGCCCTTTGCCTACCGCCACGCGGTGCCGGACAGCGAATAGGGGGCAGCGATATTAGAAGCTAGACCCGGCCCGTCATCATCGCGCGCAGGACGACCCAGCGGCGGGTCAGCCGGCCGGGCACCTTGCCTTGGCTGTAGAGCCCGCGCAGGCGCGCATGGGCGAGTGCGGGACGAATTGCCGAGGGCACACGCGGCATGATCGGGCCATAGGCCCGGCTGTCGCCGCGCCGTGTGGCGGCATAGGCCGGCGCGAGTGTCTGGATATGCTTGCCCCAGCCATGGGTGCTGGCAAACTGACAGGCGGCCAGCGCCATCAAGGTGGCTTCCGGCTCCAGCGCACGGTCATCGGCCTCGAAGGCGGTCTCATGCCCATCGACCAGACGCATCAGCGCCTTCACCGAATAGGCCCCCTGCTGCACACAGGCCGCCAGCGCCTGGACGACATCGTGCTTGCGCACCGGGCTGCCGGCCTCGATCTCTTCAAGCGCCTCGCGCCACCACTGGAAGCGGATGGCGCCCAGCGTCGGCTCACTCACGGCCAGGCGCACGCGCGCCAGTTCCACATTCAGCGCATACAGCGCCACCAGCGCCCGGCGCTCGTGGCGCGGCGCATAACGCGAGGACAACCAACGATCTTCATCGGTGCGCGCAACACGTGCGTCAATCCGGTTCCAATCTTCCTGGCTCGGTGGACTGGCAGGAGAAAGCATGCATCCCATATGGCCTGAAGGAGTTCTTCCTGAAAGTTAAACTCAAGCGAGGAGTAACAATAATGGCGTTCGAGCTACCCCCCCTGCCCTATGAGAAGTCAGCCCTTGAGCCACACATCTCTGAAAACACATTGAATTTTCACTATGGCAAGCACCATCAGGGCTATGTGACCAAACTCAATGCCGCGATCGAGGGAACCGATCTGGACGGCAAGTCGCTTGAGGAGGTGATCACCGCCGTGTCGGGTGATTCTTCGAAATCAGGTATTTTCAACAATGCCGCCCAGGTCTGGAACCACACCTTCTACTGGCATTCCATGAAACCCGGCGGCGGCGGTGCGCCGACCGGCAAGGTGGCCGAGCTGATCAATCGCGACTTCGGCTCCTATGAGGAGTTCAAGAAGGCCTTCAAGGACAAGGGCGCGACCCAGTTCGGCTCGGGCTGGGCCTGGCTGGTCTCGGCCGGCGGCAAGCTGCACGTGACCAATACGCTGAACGCGCACACCCCGGTGGAGGATGCCGACGCCACGCCGCTGCTCACCATGGATGTCTGGGAGCACGCCTATTATCTCGACTATCAGAACGACCGTCCCGGCTATATCGACCACTTCCTGGACAATCTGGTGAACTGGGATTTTGCGAACGAGAACCTGGGCTGACGCAATAGCCCTCATCCCGAGCCGAGACGAAGGATGAGGGCCGGCAGTCGAAAACACCACGCAGCCTTGAGCGCGATCCATGTGAGGGCGTGAGCCCGATACGGGATCAGACAAACATGACGAAGCCCGCCAATCACTTGGCGGGCTTCTTACGATGCGGTCCCTTCAATCAGCGCCAGGCCACAAGGCGGGCTGACATCGCATCGGTCTGGGGCGTTTCCATGGCGTGGCGCAGGGCGCTGGCGTCTTGTGGGCTCAGACTGACGATCCGTCCGGAACGCGGCGTCGCGCGCGGCACAACCACATCACCATGTTTGAGCTTGTCCAGGAGGAACCGAAGGGCACAATCGACCGTTTCCTTCTTGGTCTTCAGGCCGGTTTCGGCGCGCAGCGCATCCATAACCCTGTCGTCAATCTCCACCGTCGTCCGCATCACAACCTCCTTATATTTTATTCTCCTTATACGCGATTTTGCGGTGCAGCGGCAACTTACACTGTACTCATGATTTGACTTCGCAAGTGCAAAAGCGCATGAAGGCGCCAAATCGTCGGGGGGCGATTCCCCGAAATCTGAGCGAACACTTGAGCTTGCATGACCTTTGACGAACTCGGCCTTGGCCCGAATGTCCTGAAAGCCGTCAAAGAGGCGGGCTATGAAACGCCGACGCCGATCCAGGCGCAGGCCATCCCCCACGTCATTCTCGGCGGCGATGTCACCGGTATCGCCCAGACGGGCACGGGCAAGACCGCAGCCTTCGTCCTGCCGATGATCCACCGGCTGGCGCGCGGGCGCGCCCGGGCGCGCATGCCGCGCTGTCTGATCCTCGCTCCGACGCGGGAACTGGCCGCACAAGTTGCGGAAAATTTCGAAAAGTACGGAAAATACAATAAACTTTCGATGGCCCTGCTCATCGGCGGGGTCAGCTTCAAGGATCAGGACCGGCTCCTGATGGCCGGCGTGGATGTGCTGATTGCTACGCCCGGGCGCCTGATGGACCAGTTCGAGCGCGGCAAGCTGCTGCTCACCGGTGTTGAAACCCTGATCATCGACGAAGCCGACCGCATGCTCGACATGGGCTTCATCCCCGACATCGAGAAGATCTGCAGCCTCCTGCCGCCCAAGCGCCAGACGCTGCTGTTCTCGGCCACCATGCCGCCGGAGATCACGCGGCTGGCGGAAAAGTTCCAGACGCTGCCCAAGCGTGTGGAGGTCTCCCGCCCGACGCAGACCGCAGACACCATTACCCAGTATGTGGTGAAAATCCCGAGCAATGACGACAAGGCCAAGCGCACCGCGCTGCGCCGCGTGATCGAAAGCTGCGAGGTGAAGAACGGCATCGTGTTCTGCAACCGCAAGCGCGAGGTCGATGTGGTGGTCAAGTCGCTGAACAAGCACGGCCATGACGCCGCCGCCATCCATGGCGACCTGCCACAGGCCTACCGCACGCAGACGCTGGAACGTTTCCGCGATGGTGACCTGAAACTGCTGGTGGCCTCTGACGTTGCCGCGCGCGGGCTCGACGTGCCCGATGTCTCCCATGTCTTCAACTACGCCCCCCCGCCCAAGGATGAAGACTATATCCACCGTATCGGCCGCACCGGTCGGGCCGGCCGTACCGGCGAGAGCTACACCATCGTCTCACCAGGCGACGAGAAGGCCTGGGCCGGCGTCCTGCGGATGATCAAGAAGGATGTGGCCGAGTTCACGCCCGAAGGCCTGGCCGAGGAACTGGCTGACCTGCCGCCGGACGAAACCCGCCGCTCGCGCGCCAAGGGCCGTGGCGGTCGGGGCCGCGACCGGGATCGGGGTGGCCGCAGCCGTGAACGGGAAGACCAGCCCCGCGAGGAAGCCCCCGCAGAGACGCGCGAACCCGCGCACGAAAAGCCGGAACGCGAAAGCGGCGAAAAGCGCGAACGCCGCAGTGAGCGCAATCGCGATCGCAAGCGCAAGGATGACGACCTCATTCTCCAGCCCGCCGCCGACGGCGTGAAGGGTTTCGGCGAGCATGTGCCGGACTTCCTGAAGCGCTGACACGCGTGGGCGGCGCGGGTCAGATCACGACGGGCATGACCCTTCCAGGCGAGCGCTTTAAATCCTCCGTTGAGCGCTTGAATCCCTCTCGCGACATTGTAAACTTCGCGCGAGGTGAGGAGCGTGACACACATGTATCGAATCTTGGTGCTGGCCGGCTTGTGCCTGGCCTTGGCAGTCGGCGCTCGCGCCCAGAATCCGCCGCCGCTGGAAGCATATGGAACGCTGCCCTTTGTCAGCGATATCGACCTGTCCCCGGACGGGCAGTCCTTTGCCGCGATCGTCAATATGGAGGGCCGCAGCATCCTGCTCGTACAGGATATCAATACCGGCCAGCGGCGCCTGGTAATGGACATTTCCGAGAGCAAACCGCGCAGCGTTTCCTTTTTCGGCGAAGACTATCTGATCCTGCGCGCCTCCTTCACCACGCGCGCCAACAATGCACGTGAGAATTACGAGTATTCCGGCGCCATTTCCATCGAGATCGCGACCGAGCAGACCGAGCAGCTCTTGTACCGCACGCGCAACCTGCACCCGCGCCAGGCTGGCCTCGGCAAGATGGTCGGGCGGAATGTGGCGGAAAATCTGGTCTACATGCCGGCCCTGGTCGGCGACAGCAACGAGCCGCACCTGCATCTTTTCGCCAACGAGATCGACCGGCACAGCGGACGGACGAAGGAACTGGGTTCAGAGCACACCATCGACTGGTTCGTCGGCCCGGATGGCGAGGCCCTGGCGCGCGAGGATTTCAACGGCAAGGACGAAGTCTACCGCATCTACAGCTATCTCGATGGCCGCGAGGTGATCTATGAGAGGGAAGACGCTGCGACCATTCCGATCTCGCTCGTTGCGGTGACCGAAGACGCCGATGGGCTCTATTATGTCGCGGCCGGAGGAGAGGACGGCGCCTATGACGAGCTTTACCGGCTCGATTTCGACGGCACGGTCTCCCAAACCGATTTCGGACGCCCGGACGCAGATATCTCCAGCGTCTATACCGATGACAGCCGGCGCCTGCAGGGCGTGCGTTATAGTGGATTCACTCCGAGTTACCGCTTTGTCGATGAAACCCTGCAGGCCAATGTCGATGCCCTGATCGAGGCTTTCCCGGGGGCGATGGTGTCGATCCTGACCTGGTCGGAGGATATGACCCGCATCCTGTTCCGCGGTTTCGACGGCCATGCTGTCGATCACTATTTCGTCTATGACACCGCCTCCGGGCAGTTCCTGCCGCTCTCCAGTGCGCGCAACGGCATCCCGCCGGGAAACGTCGCCACCGCAGTTTCCGTCGAGTATCCCGCCCGCGACGGGCTCACCATTCCCGCAGTCATGACCTATCCCGCCACGAACACGCAGGCGCCCTTTCCGACCATTGTCATGCCGCATGGCGGGCCGGCCTCCTATGACCGGATCGATTTCGACTGGATGGCGCAGTTCTTCGCCAGCAGGGGCTATCTCGTCCTGCAGCCGAATTTCCGCGGATCATCCGGCTTCGGCGCAAGCTTTCAGGCGGCAGGCAACGGCGAATGGGGCCGGGCGATGCAGGACGATGTGACCGACGGGCTGGACTATCTCATCGCCGAGGGCCTGGCCGACCCGGAACGTGTCTGCATTGTCGGGGCGAGCTATGGCGGCTATGCCGCGCTCGCCGGCGGCGCCTTCACGCCCGACCGGTATGATTGTATCGTGTCGATAGGGGGTGTTTCTGATGTGGACGAACTGCTTGAGGACGAACGCCGCGACCAGGGCCGCAGGTTCGGTTCGCTCGCCTATCTGGAGCGGATCGTGGCGGATGGAAACACCAATCGCATGCGGCTCGACGCCGTCTCGCCGGTCAAGTATGCAGAAGTCTTCCAGGCGCCGGTCCTGCTGATCCACGGCAAGGACGACACGGTCGTGCCGATCCTCCAGAGCGAACGCATGGACCGGGCGCTGCGCAATGCGGGCAAAGCGGTGGAGTTCGTCAAGCTCGATGGTGAGGATCACTGGCTGTCGACCGGCGAGACGCGCATCGCCACCCTACGGGCGATGGACGAGTTCGTCCGCCGCCACGCCCCGCCAGACTAGAGCGTTTTCCACTCAAATTGAATCGGTGTGGATTCCCAAGTTGGTCGGTTTCTGATTCACCATGTGGGCTGGTGCAGGAGGCCAGCCTGTCATGGGAAAGCCACTTTCGAACGATCTGAGACTTCGGGCACTGGCTGCGGTTGACGCTGGAGCCAGCCGCCGGGCGGCAGCCGCGCGGTTCGGGGTCAGCGCCTCCAGCGTGATCCGCTGGGACCAGGCGCGGCGCGCATGCGGCGATCCGAGCCCGAAGCCGCAGGGCGGTGACCGCACCTCCCACAGGATCGAAGCCCATGCCGATCTTATTCTCGCGATGCTGGACGAACGCGGCGACATCACGCTTGATGAGATCCGGGCAGGGTTGGCCGAGCGTGGCATTCATGTCGCCGTGTCGACGCTCTGGCGGTTCTTCGACCGGCGCGCGATCACGCGCAAAAAAAGACCGGCCATGCCAGCGAGCAAGACCGCCCGGACGTGTTGATCCGGCGTGAGGCCTGGTTCGAGAACCAGCCTGATCTCGATCCGGCGCGGCTGGTGTTCGTCGATGAGACCTGGGCTTCGACGAACATGGCGCGCACCCATGGTCGCTGTCCGCGTGGGGAGCGGTTACGCATGAGCGTCCCGTTCGGACACTGGAAAACAACCACACTGGTGGCGGGCCTGCGCACCAGCGGCATGGTCGCTCCATGTGTTCTGGACGGGCCGATCAATGGCGAGGCCTTCACCGCCTGGGTCGAACAATTCCTCGTGCCGACGCTCCAGCCAGGCGACACGGTGATCATGGACAATCTCTCAAGCCACAAGGGAACGAAGGTGCGTGAACGGATAGAAGCCGCAGGCGCAAAGCTTGTCTTCCTGCCGCCCTACAGCCCGGACTTCAACCCGATTGAGAAAGCCTTCGCCAAGCTCAAGAGCCACCTGCGAAAGGCCGCCGAACGCACCGTCGATGCCCTCTGGAAAACCATCGGGCGGATCGTCGGTCTGTTCAGTCCCAACGAATGCCAGAATTACTTCTCAGCCTGCGGATATGATGCACTTTGAATGGAAATCGCTCTAGAGTCTCGCCGCCCGCTACCGTTTCAGCCGCGCGCCGATCTGTTTGCGGAACTTCTCGCCATAGGGCGGGCGGAGCATGGCGATGATCTCGTTACCGGTCTGGGTGTAGACGGCGCGGGGGTGGGAGAATTCCTTGAACCCGTCATAGCCGTGATAGCTGCCCATGCCCGACGGGCCGACGCCGCCGAAGGGCAGGTCTTCCTGGCCGACATGGAAGATCACATCGTTCACCGTCACGCCGCCGGAAATGGTCGATTGCAGCACCATTTCCTTCTCCGCGCGGTCCTCGCCGAAATAGTAAAGCCCCAGCGGACGCTCGTTCGCGTTGACATAGGCCACCGCCTGTTCGGGATCAGTATAGGTCTTCACCGGCAGGATCGGGCCGAAGATTTCGTCCTGCATCACCGTCATATCGTCAGTTGGATTGAGGACCAGGTGCGGAGGGATCTTGTGATAGGGCTGCTGGGAGAAATCCTCACCCATGGGATTGATCTCGACCACCTCGGCGCCCTTGGAACGGGCATCCTCGATATAGCCCATCAGCCGATCATAATGGCGCTGGTTTACCACGGAGGTGTAGTCCTCATTATCCTTCAGGCCTGAAGGATACATCGTGTTCACGGCCGCCTGAGCGGCGCCGATGAAGCTATCGGCCTGTTCTTCGGCAACAATTGCGTAATCCGGCGCCAGGCAGATCTGGCCAGCATTCAGCGTCTTGCCAGCCATGATCCGGGTTGCAGCCTTGGTCATGTCGGCCGTGCGGCCAAGGATCACCGGGCTTTTGCCACCCAGTTCCAATGTCAACGGGACCAGATTGTCAGCTGCCGCGCGCATGACATGGCGGGCAATGGAGGTCGCGCCGGTAAAGATCATATGGTCGAAGGCGAGCTTGGAGAACTCCGCGCCGACCTCCGGGCCGCCGGTGAAGACGGCGATCTCCTCTTCCGAGAAGGAACGCGCGAACATGGACTTCATGAGCTCGGAGGTCGCCTCGGTAAACTCCGACGGCTTGATCATCACCCGGTTGCCCGCGGCCAGCACGCCGGCCAGCGGCGCGAAGGTGAGGTTGACCGGGAAGTTCCAGGGCGAGATCACGCCAACGACGCCCTTGGGCTGGTAGCGCACCTCGGCCTTCGAGCCGATCAGGCCCAGCGGGAACTCCACCTTGCGCTTTTCGGTGCGCATCCACTTGCCAACATGCTTTTTCGCGTGTTTGAGCGCGCCGATGGAACCAACCACATCGGTGAACCGCGAGGCATCCCTGGAGCGGTGTCCGAAATCCTCCGCCAGTGCATCCTCGATCTGGACGCGATAATCGAGCAGGAGATCGATACACCTGTCGAGCCAGTCGACCCGCTGCTCCACGCTGGGAATGCCGTCGCGCAGGTTTGCCGCCTTCTGGGCCGCGAGTATGTCTTCCATCGAGCGCGCGCCGCCGCCTTCAAGTGCCATGAGAGATCCTCCAGTGCCGCCGGATTCTCGTACCGAGACCCGGACTCTTTCAATGTATACTTCAATTCACTATCGCCCATCATAGCGAAACAGGGGAGCCCTGTCCCGGCGTCACCGTTGGAGAGCGCGCATGGCGACGCTAAGTTGCCCGGGAACACACGCGGGAGAGCGCCCATGGATTTCGAGAAAATCACCTATTCGGTCGAGAACAATATCGCCACCATCACCTTCAACGATCCCGCCACGATGAACGCGGCAGGCGTCGACACGGCCGAGGAACTGCTCCTGGCCTTCGAGATGTCCGGCAAGGAAGCCCGCGCCACCGTGCTGACCGGCACGGGTCGGGGGTTCTGCTCAGGCGCAAACCTGTCGGGCGGTCTCGGCGGGGGCGACAAGCCGAAAGGCGAGTTCGACGCCGGACAGATGCTCGATGCGGTCTACAACCCGCTGGTCAGCGTCATGCGCGAGCATCCCCACCCGATCGTCACCGCCGTCAATGGCGCGGCCGCCGGCGTCGGCTGTTCCATCGCGCTGATGGGCGATCTCATCGTGTGCGCGGAAAGCGCCTATTTCCTCCAGGCCTTCCGTCGGATCGGCCTGGTGCCCGATGGTGGCTCGACCTATCTTCTCGCCCGCACGCTCGGGCGCGCACGCGCCATGGAGATGACGTTGCTCGGCGACAAGCTGCCGGCCGCCAAGGCGCTGGAATGGGGCATGGTCAACCAGGTGGTCGCCGATGGCGCGCTGATGTCGACCGCGCTCGACCTGGCCGAGCGGCTGGCCACCGGCCCGACCAAAGCCCTCGCCATGACACGCAAGCTGGTCTGGGCCGCAGTCGAGGACAGTTGGGAAGCCCAGATCCATGCCGAGCGCGTGGCTCAGCGCACGGCGGGCCGCACAGCCGATTCCAAGGAAGGCGTGAAGGCCTTCATCGAGAAACGGCCGGCGAATTTCACAGGCAACTAGGCCGCCACGTCAGGCCAGCCATTGACCTTCACGCGGCAGACGGGAGAGTGACGTCATGTCCGCCTCGCCTGCCCGCATGAATGAGACCAGCCCGGTCCAGGTCCAGCTCGCCGGCGAATGGCTGGTACCGCTGTGCGAAGGCGCGCTGTGGTGGCCGGACTGTGAGGTGCTGGTGGTTTCCGACCTGCACCTGGAGAAGGGCTCCTCCTTTGCAGCACGCGGCCAGATGCTGCCCCCCTATGATACAGACGCCACACTCGCCCAGGTCGAAGCGCTGTGCCGGCGCCATCGCCCGCGCACCGTGATCTCCCTTGGCGACAGCTTCCATGACCGCAGCGCGGAGCTGCGCCTTTCGCCCCGGTCCACCGCCCGCATCCAGGCGCTGACAGCCGCCCATGACTGGATCTGGGTGGAAGGCAACCACGACCCCGACCCGCCAACCCATCTCGGCGGGCGCGCAACTCATTGCCTCGAAGTCGGCGCGCTCAGCTTCCGCCATGAGGCGACCGCCACACCGGGCGAGATTTCAGGGCACCTGCACCCGGCCGCACGGGTCGCCGGGCGCGCGCGTTCGGTGCGCAAGCGCTGTTTCGCCAGCGATGGCGAGCGGCTGGTGATGCCGGCACTGGGCGCCTTTACCGGCGGGCTGAATGTGCTCGACCCGGCGGTTCAGGCCGTCTTCTCAGGCGGCCTGATCGCTTTCGTGATGGGAAATGATCGCGTGTTTGCGATGAACCAGCGCCAGCTCCTGCCAGACCGGCCGCGGGCCCTGCAATGGCGCTTATGAGTTGCCAGAGCGCTCTGTGCGGGCATTGAGGCTGTCGACCAGTTCCGCCGTGACGGAGCCGGTTTCAGCCAGACCGGCCTGGGCCTGATATTGGCGGATAGCCTCGCTTGTCGAGTTGCCGAAAACACCATCGGGCGAGCCGGCGTCAAAACCGAGCGCATTGAGCGCCACCTGCACCGCGCGGATGCGGTCTTCCCCGCCACCCTGCCAGGGCTGGCGGCCGAGTTCGCCATTGGCCGGACCATCAGGCGCAGCCGCGTGCCAGCTCACGACGCGCTCGCGCACTTCACGCGCCGTGTCAGCATCGACCTCGCTCAGCATGGCGCGCACCTGCTCCGGCGCGCCGGGATCGCCATTCTCGGCGGCAACCGAAAACCAGAACAGTGCTTCTGCCGGATCGGCCGTCAGGCCAAGCCCCTGCGAGTAGAGCACGCCGAGATTGTACTGACTGTCGAGCACGCCGTATTCCGAAGCCCGGCGGAACCATTCCGCAGCGCTGGCATAGCTCTGCGCCCCGCCCTCGCCATCGGCATAATAGACGGCCAGGTCGTGCATGGCGGCGATATTGCCCGCCTGGGCGGCGCGTTCGGTCCACTGGCGCGCAGCGGCGAGATCGCGCGGCAGCCCGAGGCCCTTCTCGTGCAGCTTGGACAGGCGGTACTGGGCGACTGGCAGGCCATCCTCGGCGGCCTGGCCGATCAGGCTGGCGGCTTCGGCAAACCGGCTCTCATTGAGATACTGCGTCCCCAGCTCGTACTGCGCGATGCGGTCCCCGTCCTCGGCGGCGCGGTCCAGCGTCAGCGGCGCGGGGATCGGATCGAAGCTCACCGGTTCGGGCTGCGGCGCGGGGGCCGGTTCGGGCTCGAACTCCATAACCGGCTCCGGCGCGATTTCCGGCAGGGGCTCGGGCTCGGCCGGCACGCGGTCATGAGTCGCCACGGCGAGGCTCATGGTCTCTTCGCGCAGCAGGTCGGGCGCCGGTTCGGTTTCCGGCTCGGCAGGCGTGACCGCAGCGTGCTCGCTCGCGGGCGTCACCTGTTCCGGCATGGCCTGCTTGCCGCGCAGATAGAGGTATCCGGACGTGCCGGCTGTTGCGAGTACGATGAAGGATGCAGCCGCATAGAGCGGGGCGCGCCCACTCAGAGACAGGCGCGAGCCATCGGAGGAATTGGCCTGGCTGGCAGAGGCCGCAAGAGCCGCACGGCGGGCGCGGGCGATATAGTCGCTGGCGTCGAGATCCTCTTCCAGGCCGACATCCGGATCCACACCCGGGCCGTCGGGGATCACATCGTCCTCGATCACTTCGGCCGGATCGAACTCGGCGCCGAACTCGGCGGCATCCAGCGTAGCGCGGGGCATGTCCTGATCGAGGTCGAGATGAGCCGGCGGGCCCTCGCGTCGCAGGGCGGGCGTGTCGAGCGGGGTATCGAAGACATCGGAATCGCGGGGTTCGCTCTCACCGGACATGACATCGCCCTCGCCCCAGTCTTCCAGTTCAGCGAGCGGATCATAGATATCGGGCGCTCTTTTGGGAGCGGCCGCGACCTCAGGCCCGGTGTCGGCGACATAGTCGTCATCGGCGTCGGCCTCGACCGGCTTTGCCCAGTCCGGCACGCCGGGCTCGAACATCTCGTCTCCAGGCTCGTGTGCGATCAGGCCATCATCTTCATCAACCATGGCCTCTTCAGCGGCCTGGGTCTCTTCCAGCGCGGCGCTGAAGGCGGCCAGCACATCGTCATCCTCGTTCGCCTGGCGCGGCGCGGCCTCGATCGGGCCGGCCTTCTCCAGGAGGTCGAGCCGGTCGGCCAGCGAGGCAATGGCCTTCTGGACCGGCGAAACCTGGCGGGAGGTGTCGGCCTGCAGGCGCTCAAGGCGCTCGGACATGTTCTCAAGCGCGTCCGACAGGCGCGACTCATGGGTCAGGCGGGCATCTTCCATTTTGGCCGAGAGCGCATCGAACGCCTCGTTCTGCCGCCCCTGCAGGCGCTTGGCGACGCTGGCGACCTGGTCGCCGATCTGGCCGATGGCGCGGGCACTGGCCTCCTCGCTTTCGGTGACGCGCGCTTCCATGCGGTCGGCCAGCTTGCCGACTTCCTCACCGACGCGCTCGATGACGGAGGCTTCGCGGGTCTCGATCTCATCCAGGCGCGCATCGACGCGGTCTGCGACCGCCGCGATCTCCTCGCGCAGCGCTTCGGTGTCGGCCTCTCCCGGTTCGCGCGCTTCCAGATTGTCGAGGCGCTTGTCGAAGCTCTCGGAAATACGCGAAACCTGTTCGCCAACGGACTGGAACGCCCGGGCGCTGCGCGCTTCGCTCTCGCTGTAGCGGTCGGCCAGCGAGGTGAGGCTCGACTGGAGTTCCTCGACCTGCGGGGCAAGGTCGGGGCCGGCAGCCTGGGCGATCTCCTCGGCCATGGCCTGGCGGCTGGCCTCCACTTCGGCCTTCAGTTCGCCGGCAAGCCCCTCGAAACGGGATTCCAGTTCAGACCGCAGCGCCTGGATCACATCCGGCCCGGCGCTTTCGGTGAGCGCGGTGAGGCGCTGGTCGAGATTGTCGAAGGTGCCTTCCAGGCCCTTCAGGGCGGCATCGGTGGTACGTTCGGCGCGGTTGAGCCGGTCCTGGATGCGCACCAGCGTCTCTTCCATGGAGCCGATGGCGCCGGAAACATCCGTCTCCACCTTTGAGAGGCGCGCCTCATTGCCGGCTTCGGCCTTCTGCGCGGCCGCCTCAACGGCCTCTTCCATGCGCTTGGCAGCATCTGACAGGCGGGACTCTATCCCGGTCTCGACCTTTTCGACCCGCTCGCCGAGATGGGCAAAGCCGGCCTCGACGCGGCCACGAATGGCATCGCCTTCTTCCTGCTGGCGCTCGCCTTCCTCATAGACATGGGTGGCGAGCTTGCCGAGCGCCTGTTCCAGCGAGCGCAGGGCTTCGAGATTCTGCTCAGCCTGATCGTCGGCTTCCAGGGTCTGGATCTTCTCGGTCAGCGCGGCATGGGTCTCGCGCAGCTCATCGATGAAGGATTCCACATGGGTCGCGACGACGGACTGGTTGTCCTCGGCACGCTCCAGCCGGGCGATCAGCCCCATGACGGACTGGTCGATCCCGGTGATCGCGAGCGTGGAGCGCGCTTCCACGGCTTCGACCCGGCGGGCGAGCTGGTCAAGCGTTGATTCGGCGCGGGAGGGAGACCCGGAACGGCGGATTTCGTTGGGCTGAGTGTCGCTGGAGACTTCCAGGATCAGCTTGTTGAGATATTCGCCGAGCGTCATCCCTTCCATGCGGGCCGCATCGCGCGCCGCCTCACGAGCACGCTGATCGATTCCCTTTACACTCCAAGGCCCACGCTCGCTCATGGTCTCTTACTCCGTCTGGTGGGGGCTCCCGCCGCCGGCCCACCGCATACACTTGTACAATCTGACCCCTGATGACGTGATCTCCCTTAAGGCAGAGTTAAAAGGTTAAGCGTTCGGGCCTTGTCGGTAACTTCTTGTGATTGACGCTGCGTCGCGTTGACGTTGACGTTCGCGTAAAGATCGGGCATAAATGCGCCATGCCTGATACAGCCACGACCGTCTCCGCTGCCGACTCACGGACATATTCGATCTCCGAACTTGCCCGCGAATTCGGTGTTACCCCCCGTGCCCTGCGCTTTTACGAAGACAAGGACATGCTGCACCCGGCCCGGGACGGCATGATGCGCGTCTACCGCAATCGCGACCGCGCCCGCCTGAAGGTGATCCTTCAGTGTAAACGGGTCGGGCTTCCGCTCGCCGACATCCGCGAGATCCTCGATCTCTACGGCATGGACCGCAATGAGCGCGCCCAGAAACGCGAAGCGCTGAAGAAGTTCCGCCAGCAGGTCGATACGCTGCACCAGCAGCGCGACGATATCGATGCCGCGCTGGAGGAACTCCATAACGGTATCTCCTGGCTGGAAAGCCAGCTGGCCATTATCGGCCCGGCCTCCGACGAGGCCGAAAGCGTGGCTGCCTATGAGCAGGTCGCCAAGGCACATATGGACGACGCCTGAGCCTGTTCAGGCGCGTCCCGCCCCCAAAATCCCAGTCCCACACTCGCGATAGAGACCTACTATGCCGCGTTACGATGCCCCCATTCGCGACATGCAGTTCGTGCTGCATGACATGCTCGAAATCGAGAAATATTCCAACCTGCCCGGCTTTGCCGACGCCCCGCGCGACGTGGTCGACGCGGTACTGACCGAAGGCGGCAAGTTCGCCAAGGAAGTGCTCCAGCCGCTGAACATGGTCGGCGACCAGCAGGGCTGTGTCCGTAGCGACGATGCCAGCGTGAAGACGCCAGACGGGTTCCCGGCGGCCTACAAATCCTTTGTCGAGAACGGCTGGCCGCTGCTGGCGACCGATCCGGAGATGGGCGGCCAGGGCCTGCCCAAGGTTCTGAACATGGCGATCTCGGAGATGTCCTCCTCGGCGAACATGGCCTTCTCCATGTATCCGGGCCTGACCCATGGCGCCTATGAGGCGCTGATGGCCGGCGCGTCGGACGAACTGAAAGCGATTTACGGGCCGAACATGGCGTCCGGCGAATGGGCCGGCACCATGAACCTCACCGAGCCCCAGTGCGGCACAGATCTCGGTCTGATCCGCACCAAGGCGGTGCCGCAGGCCGATGGTTCCTACAAGATCACCGGCCAGAAGATCTGGATCTCCGGCGGCGAGCAGGACCTGACAGAGAACATCATCCACCTCGTCCTCGCGCGCATCGAAGGCGCGCCGGAGGGCATCAAGGGCATCTCGCTCTTTGTGGTGCCGAAATACTTTGTCGGCGAGGATGGCAGCCTCGGCGAGCGCAATGCGCTTTCCTGCGGCGGCCTGGAAGAGAAGATGGGCATTCACGGCAATGCCACCTGCGTCATGAACTATGACGATGCCACCGGCTGGCTGGTCGGCGACGAGAACAAGGGCATGCGCAACATGTTCGTGATGATGAACGAAGCGCGCCTTGGCGTTGGCCTGCAGGGCCTCTCGCAGGCCGAGGTGGCCTATCAGAACGCCGCCGACTTCGCCCGCGACCGCCTGCAGGGCCGCGCGCTGTCGGGCGCCCAGGCCCCGGACAAGCCCGCCGACCCGATCATCGTCCACCCCGATGTGCGCCGCATGCTGATGGACCAGAAAGCCTTCGTGGAAGGCGCACGCGCCTTCGCCTACTGGACCGCGCTGCACGGCGACCTGAAGGACAAGAGCCCGGACGAGAAGGTGCGCGAAAAGGCAGAAGACTATATGGCGCTGATGACGCCGGTGGTGAAAGCCTTCCTCACCGATCGCGGCTACAAGGCCTGCAATGACGGCCTGCAGCTGCATGGCGGCTCGGGCTTTACCCGGGAATGGGGCATGGAGCAGTTCGTGCGCGACTGCCGCATCACCCTGATCTATGAAGGCACCAACGGCATCCAGGCGCTTGACCTGGTCGGCCGCAAGCTGGCGGCCAATGGCGGACGCGCCATCTTCACCTTCTTTGCCGAGGTCGACGATTTCGCCTCCGAATATGGCGACGTGGCCGAGCTGGCGCCCTTCCTGGAGGGCCTGAAGACCGCCAAGGGCCAGTTGCAGGAAGGCACCACCTGGCTGATGCAGAACGGCATGACGAATTTCAACAATGCCGGCGCCGCCTCGACCGATTATCTCCAGCTCTTCGGCCTGACCGCCTTCGCCTATATGTGGGCGATGATGGCCAGGACCGCACTCGACCATGCCGGATCGGGTGACCCGTTCTATGCCAACAAGCTGAAGACGGCGCGCTACTTCTTCGAGCGGGTCCTTCCTGAAACCGGCGCCCACCTTGCCAAGGTGAAGACCGGTTCTGAAGCCATGATGGCGCTGGAGCCCGAGGCGTTCTAGGGTCTGCCAACTGGAAAACAGACCAGGCCCCGGTCCGTCATGCGCGGACCGGGGCCTTTTTCATGGAGTGCCGGGACCTTCAGCCCTCGGTGCAGACGCTGAAGGCGCCGAGCTTGATCAGTTCCACGAAGGGCGCGTTGGCCTCATATTCCGACAGCTCCATGCCGGCGATATCGGAATCGGCGGCCGCCTTGATCTGCATGAACATGCAATCGGCCAGCGCCTCGTCGCCGAGGGCGTAATGCTGATTGTGCAGCGTGTCGGCGATGCCCATCATGAAGCCGCCGAAGAAATCGGCTGGCAGCTCGCCGGCCTCGGCCGCCTCCACCATGACGACCGTCGGCAGCAGGCCGCCCTCGTCGTGATACTTGGTCGGGTTGGCGATGCAGTTTTCATACAGCGCCTGGCGCATTTCAAAGACCAGGTCGGTTTCATCATCGGCATTGGCGATAATGTCCTCGACCGCGCCCAGATGCGAGCTCATGCAATGACGCTCGGTTTCGCTCTCGGCATCGAGATCACCGATGGTCTGCATGATGCCGAAGATGTAGCCGTCGAAGAAATCAAAGGACTGGGCATTCACCTCACTGATGGCGATGGGCGCTTCCATCGACTTCCAGGGATTGGCTTGCTGGGCCAGCGCCGGGATGGCGACCAGCATGGAAATCAGGGCGAGCAGGCAGATACGCATTGTTCAGTCTCCAGTTGGCAGCCCGTGAAAGGGGCGATTACCCAGACTGGCGGGAAAGCCTCGCAAAACAGGTCAAAAAACTTTTCGTCCCTTCCGCTGCGTCACCCGTGAAATCCCGTCGCGATTGCGCTATATGGCCAGTTGACGTGAACGTAAACGGGAAGCCCCGCACCAGACCGGCAATCTCAGTAGGGAAGACAGAATATGCAGACCAGCCCACTGGACATCAAACCTGCGGACTGGCGCCGCGACGAGGAGATTTCGATCTTCTCCGATGCCGCCGGCCAGTTCTTCGAACGCGAATGCGTTCCCCATGTCCAGGAATGGCGAAAGGCCGGAATCGTCCCGCGCGAGATCTGGACCAAAGCAGGCCAGGCCGGCTTGCTCGGCGCGTCGATCTCCGATGAGTATGGCGGCGCCGGCGGGGACTTCCGCCATGAGGCGATCATCATCGAACAGCAGTACTGGAAAGGCGTGGATGGCTTCGGCATCACGCTGCACAATGCCATTGTCGCGCCCTATATCGAGACCTACGGCACCGAGGAGCAAAAGCGCCGCTGGCTGCCGAAAATGGCAAGCGGCGAACTGGTGGCCGCCATCGCCATGACCGAGCCGGGCACGGGCTCGGACTTGCAAGCTATCAAGACCACCGCGAAAAAGGATGGCAATGGCTATGTGGTGAACGGTCAGAAGACCTTCATCACCAATGGCCAGACGGCCAACCTCATCCTTGTCTGCGCCAAGACCGACCCCAGCGAAGGCGCAAAGGGCGTGTCCATCATCTGCGTTGAGACCGACGGTGCCGAAGGCTTCCGTCGCGGACGCAACCTGGAAAAGCTGGGCCAGCACGCTGCCGACACATCGGAGCTGTTTTTCGACGATGTGAAAGTGCCGTCGGAAAACCTGCTCGGTGACACCGAAGGCCGGGGCTTTTTCCAGCTGATGGAAAAACTGCCCCAGGAACGCCAGATCATCGCCGCCCAGGGCATGGGCATGATCGAGCGCGCGCTGCATGAGACCATCGCCTATGTGAAACAGCGCAAGGCCTTCGGAAAATCGCTGCTCGATTTCCAGAACACCCAGTTCAAGCTCGCCGAATGCAAGACCGAGGCGACCGTGGCCAAGGTCTTCGTCGACCATTGCACGCAATTGCTGGTGGATGGCGAGCTGGATGCGGCGACCGCGTCCATGGCCAAGTACTGGGTGACCGATCTGCAATGCAAAATCATCGACGAATGCCTGCAATTACACGGCGGGTATGGCTATATGGATGAGTACCCCATCGCACAGATGTATGGCGACGCCCGCGTCCAGCGCATCTATGGCGGGACGAACGAGATCATGAAGGTTCTGATCGCGAGGACATTGTAAGTGAAGAAACCTCCGTCAGTTCCATGGGTCTGGCTCCTGATCGTTGCCGGCGTGGTCGCTGTAAATCTCTACATGGCGAGCCCCGGAAACTCCGTCCTGCCGACGGTATTCCATTATGGTGTTGCCGGGCTGTCAGTCATCTTTGGCATTGTGCTGGTTGTCGCGAGCCAGAGAACCTCGCGCGCCTGGCAGAAGCTGAGCGCACTCGGTCTGAGCGAGGAAGAGATCGGCCAGCTGATGAAAGCCGACGATGTGGAAGCTGCCGCAAGAGAGCTGCTGGAGGCGCGCAATGCCTGACAGCCATCTCATCCGCGATGTCTTCCCCCAGCCGGCGGAAAGCTCCAAATCGCTCGGCTTCGAGCTTCTCACCCTCGACATGAAGGCAATGACGACGCGCGTGCGCTTCGACGGCAAGTGCGAGTTCACCAACCCCGCCGGCTATATCCAGGGCGGCTATCTTTCCGCCATGCTCGACGACACGATCGGCATGCTGGCCACCATGAAGACCGGGACGCGCGCTTTCCCATCCACCATCGACCTGCACACCAGTTTCCTGCGGCCCGTCAGCACCGGCGCGATCGAGGTTTTCGCACGCCTGCGCAATATCGGCCGCGCCGTCATTTTCGCGGAAGGCGAGCTGTATGATACACGTGGCAAAGAAGCGGCCCGCGCTGTTGCCACGCTCGCCATCAACCCGCGCAAAGCCCCCGTCACCTGAACACCCCAAGGAGGATATCCACCATGGCAGACGCCTATATCTACGACGCCGTACGCACCCCGCGCGGCAAAGGGAAAGCCTCTGGCTCCCTACACGAAATCACCTCGCTGTCGCTGGCCACACAAACCCTGGAGGCCATCCGCGACCGCAACGAGCTCGACACCTCTTATGTTGATGATGTGATCCTCGGCTGCGTCACGCCGATTGGCGAGCAGGGCTCCGACATTGCCCGCGTCGCTGCGCTGAATGCCGAGTATGCCGAAACCACCGCCGGCGTGCAGGTCGACCGTTTCTGTGCCTCGGGCCTGGAAGCCTGCAATATGGCGGCCGCCAAGGTGATGGTCGGCGAAGCCGATATGGCCATTGGCGGTGGCGTGGAAGCCATGTCGCGCGTGCCCATGGGCGCAAATGGCGGGGCCTGGTCGACCGATCCCAGCGTTGCGATCAAGACCTATTTCGCCCCCCAGGGCGTGGGAGCTGACACCATCGCCACCAAATGGGGCTTTTCCCGCGATGATGTGGACGCCTATGCCGTCGAGAGCCAGAAGCGCGCCGCCAAGGCCTGGGAAGAAGGCCGCTTTGCCAAGTCCATCATCCCGGTGAAGGACCAGATGGGCGGCATCATTCTCGACCATGACGAGCATATGCGCCCGAGCGCCGATATGCAGTCGCTCGCCGCGCTGCAGCCCTCCTTCGCGGGCATGGGCGCCATGGGCTTCGACGAGGTGATCAAACAGCGCTATCCCGAGCTTGAGGCGATCAACCATGTCCACCATGCCGGCAACTCCTCCGGCATTGTCGACGGCGCCTCGGCGGTCCTGTTCGGGTCCAAGGAGATGGGCGAAAAGCACGACCTGAAGCCGCGCGCACGCATCCGCGCCATGGCCTCCATCGGGTCGGAGCCCGGCATCATGCTGACCGGCCCCTCCTATGTCACCGAAAAGGCGTTGAAAAAGGCCGGTATGGAAGTCGGCGATATCGACCTTTATGAGCTCAACGAGGCCTTCGCCGCCGTCGTCCTGCGCATGATGCAGGCGCTCGACATCCCGCACGACAAGATCAACGTGAATGGCGGGGCCATCGCCATGGGTCACCCGCTGGGCGCCACCGGCGGCATGATCCTCGGCACCATGGTCGACGAGCTGGAGCGCACCGGCAAGGAAACCGCGCTCATCACCCTGTGCGTCGGCGCCGGCATGGGCACCGCCACGATCATCGAGCGGATTTAACGAAGACGAGACACAGCGCGCGGCATGGCCGTGCGCCTGAAGTAAGGACGTACAGACATGAACCTCGAAACCTTCAAATGGGATGTTGATGCCGATGGCATCGCCCACGCCATCTTCGATGTGCCGGGCCGCAGCATGAACACGCTGACCGCCAAGGCGATTGCCGACATCGTCGCGATCACCAATGAAGTCGCGACCAATGACGAGATCAAGGGTCTCGTCATCTCGTCGGGCAAGCCCTCGGGCTTCTGTGCCGGGGCCGATCTCGGCGAGATGAACCAGAGCGCAGGCGGCAGCGGCAAGCCGGCCGCCGAGATGAGCGAAGCAGAGCTGAAAGCGGCCCAGTTCGAACGCGGCTTCATCCTCAACAAGACGCTGCGCGAGTTGGAGACCTGCGGCAAGCCGGTGGCCTGCGCACTGAACGGCCTGGCCCTCGGTGGCGGCCTGGAAGTCGCCCTCGCCTGCCATTACCGCGTCGCGGCCAATGACAATCCCAAGCTCCAGTTCGGCCTGCCGGAAGCCAAGATCGGCCTCCTGCCCGGCGCCGGCGGCACCCAGCGCCTGCCGCGCCTGATCGGTGTCCAGGCCGCCCTGCCCCTGATCCTTCAGGGCGAGAGCTTCAAGGCAGACCAGGCCCTGTCCATGGGCGTGGTCGGCGAGCTGGTGCCCTCCAGCGAAACCGTCGCGAAAGCCAAGGAATGGGTGAAGGCCAATCCCAACGCCAAGGCGCCCTGGGACGAAAAGGGCTTCAAGATGCCCGGCGGCCAGATCCACCGTTCGCCCGGCGCCGGCCAGGTCCAGAGCATGGCCAACGCCATGCTGATAGCCAAGACCTATGGCAACTATCCGGCCCAGACGAACATCCTCTCCTGTGTGTATGAGGGCCAGCAGGTACCCATCGATGCCGCCCTGCGCATCGAGACGCGCTACTTCATCAAGACCCAGCAGCGCCCGGAAGCCAAGGCGATGATCCGCTCGCTGTTCCTGTCCATGCAGGAGTTGTCCAAGGGCGCCAACCGCCCGGCCGGCCATCCCAAGACCGAGTTTTCCAAGATCGCCGTCATCGGCGCCGGTCTGATGGGCGCAGGCATCGCCTATGTCCAGGCCAAGGCCGGCATCCCGACCGTGCTGGTGGATGTGTCCAAGGAAAACGCCGAGAAGGGCAAGGACTATTCCCGCCGGATTGTCGAGAAGGACATCTCGCGCGGCAAGACCACCCAGGAAAAGGGCGATGCCCTCCTGGAACGGATCACCACCACAGACTCCTATGAGGATGTGAAAGGCGCCGATCTCGTCATCGAGGCGGTGTTCGAAAACGAGGAACTGAAAGCCAAGATCACCGAAATGGCCGAGGCCGTCCTCGCCGATGATGCAGTGATGGGCTCCAACACCTCCACCCTGCCGATCACGGGCCTTGCGAAAGCCTCCAAGCGTCCGGAAAACTTCATCGGCATCCACTTCTTCTCGCCGGTCGAGCGGATGGGCCTGGTGGAGATCATCTCCGGCAAGGAAACCTCGGAGGCCACCCTCGCCAAGGCGATCGACTATGTGCTGGCGATCCGCAAGACGCCGATCTCGGTCAACGATTTCCGAGGCTTCTATACCTCACGCTGCTTCGGGACCTACACCCAGGAAGGCATGCACATGCTCTCTGAGGGCATCAAGCCGGCCATCATCGAGAATGTCGGGCGCCAGTCCGGCATGCCGATGGGCCCGCTGGAGGTCTCCGACAGCGTCGGCCTCGACACTGCGCTGAAGATCGGCCGGGCTTCGGCGGCTGCCACCGGCGCCGATATCCAGAAGGACACGCGCATGCAGTTCCTCGCCTGGCTGGTGGAAGACCAGGGCCGGGTGGGCCGCAAGGCCGGCAAAGGCTTTTACGACTATAATGAGAAGGGCAAGCCGTCGGGTCTGTGGCCGGACCTCAATTCCCGTCTCGATGTGAAGGTGGACGAATGCCCGCCCGAACTGAAAAAGGAACTCACCAACCGCCTTCTGGTGCGCCAGGCGGTGGAAGTGGCGCGCTGCTTTGCCGAGGGCGTGATCACCGATGCGCGCGACGGCGATATCGGCTCGATCCTCGCCTGGGGCTTTGCGCCCTATACCGGCGGGTGCTGCTCGTATATCGACCTGATCTGGGGCGTGGACAAATTCGTCGAGGAGGCTGATCGCCTAGCGGCGAAATATGGCGAGCGCTTCGCAGTGCCCGACATGCTGCGCGAGATGGCCGCCAAGGGCGAGTCCTTCTATTCGCGCTTCCCGCCGGCCGGTAGTGAGGCCAAGGCCGCCGCATAAGCTTAGCGTTTCCTCCCAGACGCAAGCCGGAAAGCCGGGGCCAGTTTGGCTCCGGCTTTTTTACGCCCTCCGTAGAGCCCCGTATTGAGATCACGCCGATAAAGGGCAATGTGGAAGGGAAGGCCACGCCAGGAGGATCCCGTCCATGACCGTTACTTGCATGATTGGTGGAAACGCACCGTCAGACCGCGCCGCGCTCGACTATGCCTGCTCCCTCGCCCGACGGCTCGGCCAGCCCATTACCGGGCTTTGCGCCTTTCCAGATCCGACCACCGCGCTGATCTATGCCACCTCGCCCTATATGATCGGCGTCGGCGGACCCGCGCTCGACCGGGTGCGCGAGGCGCAGGAAGAGCTAATCGGGGACTGCCGGAAAATGTTCGATGAGGTGGTGTCGAGTGCCGGCCTCACCGATGCCGCCACCTTCACCAGCGAGACAAACCTGCCTGCCCGCGCCGCCGTGGCCGCAGCCACGCTTTCCGAAGCCATGGTCTTCCCGCACGAAGCCGGCACCGGCGAGCATGTGCTCGGCGAGCCCTTCGAGCGCACCATGATGGATTCCGCCCTGCCTGTCGTGCTCGCGCCTGCTGAAATGGCCGAGACCGGACGCGCGCTGATCGCCTGGGACGGCAGCCCGCAGGCCGCGCGCGCCGTGCGCCTGCACCTGCCGCTCCTGAAAGCGATGGATGAGGTGGTCATCGCCCAGAACCCTGAGGATATGAGCCAGCTGACCGCGCAGAACCCGGCCGCCCCACCGGAGGCCCTGGCGGCCTGGCTGGCCCAGCGCGGAATTACCAGCGAAACCGTCGCCTTTGCCGGCGCTGTCGCCAGCGGCCTGGTGGAAGCAGCCGGCCGCCACCGCTGCGAGATGATCGTCTCGGGCGCCTATGGTTCCAGCCGCGCCGGCGAGATGTTGTTCGGCGGCGCGACGCGCGGCCTGCTCAAGGCCGATGGCGCCCCTGCTCTGGCCCTTGCCCACTAGGCCGGCCCAGCCCTGCTCCAATGAAAAAGCCCGCGCGAGTGAACTCTCACGCGGGCTCTCATACAGGCGCGGACGCGAAGTCTTTAGGCTGTTTCGTCGACAATCGGGGTCAGGATGATTTCCACCCGGCGGTCGGCAGCATAGCCGCGACCGGTCGGCTGGGTCTCGCCCATACCGACAGCCTGCAGGCGTACCGAGCGCATACCCTGATTGATCAGGTAGCTCTGCACGGAATTGGCGCGCTGCTGGGACAGGGTCATGTTGTAGTCATCCGGGCCATCGGCGCTGGCATGGCCGATGATGTCCACGGCGGTCTGCGGATACTGGATCAGCGTGTTGGCCACATCGTTGAGCGGCGCGTAGAAGCCCGGCTTGATCGTCGAGCTGTTGATGTCGAACGTGATGTCCGAGGGCATGTTCAGCATGATCTGGTCGCCGACGCGCTCGACCCCGATGCCTGTGCCGGCAGTGGCTTCCTGAAGCTTGCGCTCCTGCTCGTCCATATAGACGCCAACCGCAGCGCCCGCCAGGCCACCGACGACCGCACCGATGGCGGCGTTACGCTTGTCATCGCCGCCGGCCAGCGTGCCGAGGCCTGCGCCGACAATGGCGCCGCCGGCCGTGGTTCCGAGCGTGCGGTTGCTGGGGCCTTGCTGGCAAGCGGACACCACAAGGGCGCCGGCCAGGACGGTCATAGCGAGTGCTGTCTTCATGTACTCATCCTCCGTTTCGAGCACTAACGCACTGGAATATGGGGAGGTTTCTGTTTTTTGGTCATGAAAGTTTGGAAAGATATGCCGCTTTTGTCAGTTAACGGACAATAACCTTGCCGACTACATCCCTTTGCTGCAGCAGGGCCAGGGCGTTACGGGTCTCCTCCAGCGGCAGTTCAGCATGGATATGCGGGCGCGTTTTGCCCTCGCGCGCCCAAGCCCATATGGCCTGAAGATTCTCCCGCCCGCGCTCGGGGAAGCGACGGCCATACTCGCCGGCGCGCACGCCAACCACGGAAAAGCCCTTGATCAGCGGCATGTTGGTTTTCACCTCCGCGATACATCCGGATGCAAAGCCAACGACCAGAAGCCGGCCATCGAAAGCGATGCAGCGCACCGATTCATCGAACACATCCCCGCCCACCGGATCGAAGATGACATCCGCGCCGCGCCCATCGGTGAGCGCCTTTACTTCCTCGCGAAACCCGCCTGTGGTCAGCACGACATGGTCGGCGCCATGGGCACGCAGGGCGTCGGCCTTGCCGGGCGAGCCCGTGGCGGCGATCACCCGCGCGCCGAGCAGCTTGCCGACCTCGACCGTGGCCATGCCGACCCCGCCGCTGGCGCCGTGCACCAGCAGGGTCTCGCCCGGCTCCAGCCGCGCGCGGCGCACCAGCGAGACATAGGCCGTGAGATAGGCGGCCGGATAGGCCGCCGCCTCCGAGAAGCTGAAATTATCCGGCTTGGCCATCAGCCCCTCGGCGGCAACACTCACATATTCGGCAAAGGCGCCATGGCGCGTGCCCCCGGCCACCGCATCACCGGGCCGGAAGGCGGTGACGCCCTCACCCACAGTATCGACGATGCCGGCCATCTCCATGCCGGGGATGAAGGGCGGGTCGAGCCTGAGCTGGTACTTGCCCTGGCAGATCAGGATGTCGGGAAAATTGACACTGGCCGCCTTCATCCGCACGCGGACCTCGCCCGGGCCAGGCGCGCGGGTTTCCACCTCGGCCATTCCGGTTCCGCTGAGATCCTCGCTCAGACCATGGCAGACAAAGGCGCGGTGGGTGGCCACCTCAGCCGCTGGCCGGGTGCCGGGCATAGGCATCGCGCACCATGCCGGCAATCTCGCGGCAGGCCCTGTCGGCGGCCGGCGAGACGCCGGTGAAGGCGGTGAATCCGTGGGCGAGGCTGTCATAGCATTTGTAGACCGTGTCCACGCCAGCGGCATCGAGCCGGTCGGCATAGGCCTTGCCCTCATCGACCAGCGGATCGAAGCCGGCGGTGACCACAATGGCGGGCGGCAGGCCCTCCAGGTTCATCTCCTGGGCCGGCGAAATGCGCAGGTCGGTGATGTCGGCGCCTTCGGGCAGATAGTGGCCCATGAACCAGTTCATCGTATCGGTGGAAAGCGGATAGGTCTCGCCATAGAGGGTGCGCGAGGGAAGCTCCTCGCTGATATCGGTAGCGGGATAGATCAGCAGCTGGAGCACCGGCACGGGGATGCCGTTGCGCCTGGCCTCCTGGGCGATGATGGCGGAGAAGTTCCCGCCCATGCTGTCGCCGCCAATCGCGGCCTCGCCCGCCGGCGCGCCGTATTTTTCCGCATTCTTCAGCGCCCACTCATAGGCGAATTCGCAATCCTCAAGACCGGCCGGCCATTTGTGTTCCGGCGCGAGGCGATAATCGACCGACAGCACGGGGCAGCGCGCCGCGCTGGCAATCATGGTCGCGAAGGCGTGGCAGGTTTCCAGGTCGCCGATCACGCCGCCACCGAAATGGAAGAACACCATCATCGGCGCGGCCGGGTCCTGGCTTTCGGGGCGGTAAAGGCGCACGGGGATGTTGCGTCCCGGCGCGGTCAGCTCGAAATTCTCCCAGCTCACACCCGGCTCGGGCGGGGCCTGGAACATGGCGAGCCCGGCGGCCGAGGCGGCCCGGCCCTGCGCGGCCTCCAGCGAGGACATGGGCGGCTGGCGCGAAGCGCCATGGGCGATGAACTGGAAGTGCGGATCGAGCACGCGCCCGCCAATCTTCACCGGCTTGCCGCCGGCCATTTTGACGAGCCAGGGCTCCGGCAATTTCAACAGCAGCTTCGCGATGGTCGCTTGCAGACTCATCAGACATCCCTCCTGCGCCCCCAGCCGGGGGCGGTCTTATTATGTATTTATGGTCGCTTCAGGGCGCAGGCAGTTGCGAGTATGCCCGACGCCGGAAATGAAGAGCTGGCTGGCAAAGCAGGTCGCGCCCTCTACATCCACCGGACGCCGGCGCAGCATGAGGTCGCCGAGTTCCAGTGCGATGCCGACAGCGGCTGCAGTCATGTATTCGGTGTCGATTCCGGAGCTGCCGGCCTGGCCGAAATAACGCTCAAGGTCGGAGCGGATCTCGGTCACCACCGCATCCATCTCGGGCGTGTCATAGCGCGCGCCCTTCATCGGCACATGGAGGCCACCCTGCTCTGCGATCTGGGCATTCTCCTGGGCGATGAAGGCGAAATATGCGCGGAAGGCTGCGTGGATATAGGTCTCCAGATCGGCTGCCGCCGCGCGGACATCGGCCAGGTGCGGCCGGAAGCGTGCGGTGGTCAGCTCCGAGAGCGCCTTGATCACCTCTTCCTTGGACTTGAAGTAATTGTAGAAGGTGCCGGCGGCGAGATCGGTCTCGCGGATGATGTCGCGGACCGTCGCGGACTCAACGCCCATCCTGATGAAGACAGAGCGCGCCGCATCGAGGATGGCTTCGCGATTGGCCGCCTTGGCACGTGCCCGCCGTCCATCTTCCTGCCTGGGTTGTGTGTCGGTGTCGGACATGTTTTCCCGGATTTTCTTATTAGATAACAGGTCACCCTATTCGTGACGCCCCGTCAACTTTTTCGCCGCCATCCAGGCGCAATCTGCGACGAACTGCCAGGACCACACCCCAGATCACGCGCAGCAGGATAAGGCCGAGAACGCCGAGCATCGGCTCGCCGAGCACCACCATCGCGCCGAAGCCGGCGAAGATGCCGATATGCACCACGATGATCCGGCCATAGGGCGCGCCCATCTCCTCATTGAGATCGCCATCCTGTAACTCTCCGCGCATCAGCCCGTCGATCAGGTAGACCGCGACATTGAAGGCCAGGATCATGGCCAGGATCGTCACCATGCCAGGCGCAAAACCGAGCATGTAGCTGATCAATGTGTCTATGCCGGGGAAACCGTGATTGAGCGGACCGTCGGTGGTCGCCTGGCTCATATCCGTCGACAGCGCGACCAGGAAGATGCCGTGCACAAAGCAGAACATGCCATAATGCACGGTGAAAAAGGCCGACATGAACAGGGCGCCGAGTACGGTCGCCACGCCATTCATCGCGCCGACCGTCAGCATGCGCACCACGGTCATCACACCGATGACCAGGTTCTCAAGCCAATAGAGGAAGACCAGCGGCGCAGCACCCCAGCCGAGGACCAGCACGGCAAAGACCGGCAACAGGTCGACCGCCAGCCCGAAGATCGCCAGCGGGTCGCGATAGGTCCGCGACAGCAGGGCCGGATCCACATTCCACGCCATTCCGGTCTCCCCTTCCCCAAGACAGCGGGTCAATCTAGCCGATCGAACCGCCCGGATCATAGGCCGGCCAGGAAAAGGGGTTTGTTGCGGTCAGGTCCCAGACCCCGCGCGCGCCCCACTGGCCAACCAGCACTTCATAATGGACATGGATTGCGGTCGCGTTACCGGACTGGCCCATCAGGCCGAGTGCCTGGCCGAAGCCGATCACGACGCCCTCGGCAATGCCGGGCTCAACCCGGGAGAGGTGGGCATAACGTGTGGCCACGCCCGAGCCGTGGTCGATGACCACATTCAGCCCGTAGCCATTGTCGCGCCCGACCCGGCGGATGATGCCCGGCCCGCTGGAAAACACCATGGTCGGCGGGCGCGACTTCAGGTCGATGCCCTCATGCGGGCTGCCATTACGGCGCCCGAAGCCGGAACTGAGACAGGCATTATTTGTCGGGATGGAGGCCAGAACCACCTGGTTGTTCACCACGATGAGCGGGGAATAGTCCACCGTGCCATCCCCTGCCAGCGGCGGGGCATTGGTCACATGGCCGGTGCAGATCGTGAGATAGGCATCGGGCAGGTAAGGCCCCTGCTGGGCCAGCACGGACATGTCCGGCGGCAGGGCGGGCGGCGGCGCGGGATCGGCGACCGGCACGGTGGGCCTTGGCTGGGGATAGGTGATGGGCGCTGTGGACGCGCAACCGGCCGTGCCCAGCATGGCAGCCAGGCCAATCCCCCACCCGCGTACTCTCACTGGGCGGCGATAGCCGGTTCAGCCGCGCCGACGGCCAGGCTGAACTCGTCTTCCCAGCCTTCCAGTTCGGCGAGCACGTGCAATGGGCCCTCAATGGACAGCAGCAGCTGCGCACGCTGCAACCCTTCCGGACGGCCGAGGGCGAGCGCGGCGCGTGTCGTGTCGATATCGGCAAGGGCTTCGGCCAGATCCTGCCAACCGGCCTCAATGACCTGTTCGCCCGCGGCAAGCACATGGCTGCGCAGCTGGTCCAGAGAGTTGGAGATCGACCGTGTGAGCTGGGTCACTGTAGCACCTTCTTTCTTTTCATCCCTTCACCAATTTCCTTAAGCAAGTCTGTCACATATTGGTTAAAATCAATCTGCATTGTGTGACGCGGCGCATCATAGAAATGCCCCCTGTGTCGACGCTCATCGGCTGCAATCACAGCGCGCATCTGAATTTCTGGTGGAAAAGCATAGTCTCCGGCGAGATGGGAAGCGACGAGCTTGGATTGTTGCTCTGCAAAATTGACAAGTGTGGGAAGTGGCTGGGCGAGACCCAAAAAGTATAAATTGGTGTATCCAGGTTTCACAATACGTTTGTACAGCGGGAACTGATTCTCTTCCGGAATGAGTTCGGGATCATTAAAGAACGGAAAGCTGATCTTGTAGCCCGTCGCCCAGATAATCGCGTCGAATTCTTCCTTTGTGCCATCGGCGAAGATGACGCCGTCGCTTTCCAGCCGCTCCATGGCGCCGCGCGCGGCGATGTCGCCACAACCGACGCGCGTGAGGAACTCGCCTGACACAGACGGATGGGCATCGAGCGGCTCGTGATCGGGCCTGGGCAGGCCGTAATCCTCCATCCGGCCGATGGCGGACTTGATCTTCGCGCGCGCCAGGGCCCGGCCGAGGCCGGCCGGCAGCCATCCGGGCAGCACATTCTTGTCGGTCGGCTTGCCATCCATGTATTTCGGCAGCACCCACACGCCCCGGCGCATGGACACGACCAGCCGTTTCGCAATCGGGCGCTGGGCAAGTTCCGAGGCGATATCCATCGCCGAGTTGCCGGCCCCGACCACCAGTACCCGCTTGCCGCGGAAGTCATAGGGCTTGAACGGGTCGCGATAGACATGGGAATGGATCTGGTAACCGTCGAATTCGCCGGGATAGTCCGGCAGGCGCGGGTCCCAGTGATGGCCATTGGCCACGATCAGCGCGCTGTAACGGCGCGTCTCCCCGCCCGCCAGGGTGACATCCCATTTGTGATCGGCCCGGCGCATGCAGTGCTCCACCTTCGTGTTGAAGCTGATCATCTCGCGCAGGCCGAAATGGTCGACATAGGCGCGGAAATACTGCAGCAGCTGGCGGTGATGGGGAAAATCCGGCCAGTCCTCCGGCACCGGAAAATCCTCGAATGCCAGGCGCCATTTCGAGGTGTCGATGTGCAGGCTCTCATAACAGGACGAGGCGCCGTTGGGATTGTTGAAATACCAGTTGCCGCCAATATCGTCCGACATCTCGAAACAGTCATAGGCGATGCCGCGATCCTTCAGGCGCTTGGCCATGGTAAAGCCCGAGCATCCGGCGCCGATAATGCAGACCTTGTTCGATGCCAACACTGTCGCGGCCATCCTTGCCCTCCCTGGCAATATTACCCTGACCCTTGTTTTCAGGGTCTTGTGAGGATGCTATCGACGGGAGTCGCTGGCTGAAAGCCCATCCTTGCGGAAACCTGCCCATGAGCGAAACACCGGATGAGATCCCGCTGGAGACAATCCAGAAATACGCCCCGCTGATGATGCAGGGCGTACCCTGGGCGAATTTCCTCGGTTTCGAGGTCACCGGGGTCGAACGGGGCCGGGCCTTTGCCCGCGTGCCGTGGCGCGAGGACCTGGTCGGCGATCCAAGCACCGGTGTCATCCATGGCGGGGTGATCACCTCCCTGCTGGACAATCTGGCCGGGGTCGCCATCGCCACGCGGCTGCGGAAACTGCGCGCCATGGCGACGCTGGATCTGCGCATCGACTATATGCGCCCGGCCGAGAAGGGCCGCGAAATCCTGGCCGAGGCCGAGTGCTACCACATCACCCGCTCGGTCGCTTTCGTACACGCCTGGGCCTATCACGGCTCGCGTGAGGAGCGGATCGTCGCCAGTGCCTCCGGCGCCTTCGCCCTCAACGATCCCAAGCGGTGGACGCCGGCATCGGGCGGCCTGTCGGCGATCCAGAACGCTGTGGAGTCAGGCAAATGAGCCGTGCCGAGCAAGTCAGCGCCTTCCTGGAGACCCTGCCCTTCGCGGCCACGCTGGGCATGCGCTGCGAGATATTCGGCGACGAGATGACTGCCGTCCTGCCGTTTCAGGAAAAGCTCATCGGCAATGCCGCCATCCGCGCGCTGCATGGCGGCGCCATCGGCGCTTTCCTGGAACTGACGGCCATGGCCCAGCTCTATCTGGTCGGTGATCTGGCGACCCCGCCCAAACCGATCGACCTGACAGTGGACTATCTGCGCTCGGGCCGCGCCGAGACGCTCTATGCCCGCGCCTCTGTGCGCAAGCTCGGCTCGCGCATGTCCAGCGTGCATGCCGAGGCCTGGCAGACCGACCGCGACAAGCCGGTCGCGGCACTGCGAGCACAGTTCCTCGTCGAAGTGCGCACCGAGGAGGATTAAGCACTTCTTAGACGAAATCCGGCAGGTGTGGCGCGAAGGAGCGCCGTATGTTCACACACAAGCCGATCTGGCCGGTGGGCGCAGCGCTGACGGAAACGGCCGGCCGCAAGGCCCGCATGGGGCCGCTTCTGGCCTGCGCGGTCCTCGCCTGCAGTCTCATCCACGCCGTCTTCGCCATGGCCCCGCATGCACTGGAATGGACCACCTACCAGGACATTCCCTATCTGCTGCGAGCGGCGGATCCCGGTTTCAACGCGGCCGACAATTATACCAATTCAGTAGCTGATGCCCCGCGCGGCGGCTTTGCCGCCTTTGCACGCCTTTTGATGGCGATGGGGGCGGACTGGCAGCTTGCCCTCCTGATCCTGAAGACCGCCATGACACTGACCCGCCCCCTGCTGGTCTTCCTCATTCTGGTGCGCCTGAGCGAGACCATACTGACACGCGCGGGCCGGCAGGACCTGATGGGTTATGCGCTGCCTGGCGCGGCCTTCTGCGCGGCGCTGCTCTATGAGACGAATGGCTCGTACAGCCTGGCCGGCTGGCTCCCGCTGCACACCCTGCACGACCTCTCGCCAATGTCGCTGGCCGGGACGGTCTATCTCGGCGTGCTCTGCCTGCTGACCGGTCCGGCGCGTCCGGCGCGGCTCTACCTGGCCGGTGCGGGCCTGGCGCTGGTGACGCTTGTGCATCCCGTCATTGGGCTGGGCGGCTGGGCCTGGGCGGGGCTCTGGCTCGTCGGCCTGCGCGAAACCTGGCGCAGCGCCCTGATCGAAACGGCGAAGCTCGCCCCTTTCACCGCCCTGCCCCTGCTTGGCCTGCAGCTGATCTACGGCGATGCCGGCACGCTGCCCACTGCGGACTATCGCGACATCTATACCCTGTGGCGTCATCCCTGGCATTTTGACATGACGCAGATCCTCACCTTCAGCCGGGGCCTCTTCCCGGCAGCCGGCGCGCTCGCCGGCTTCATCGCCCTGGCCGCGTTCACACGGGCCTGGCGGCTTGCTGTCATGCTCGCTGGCTTTGCAGCGCTCTGCACACTGGCTGTGGGCGTGCAGTATTTCGGGACCAGTCTGATGGTGATCGACGCAGTGATCACGCTTGGCCCCAGCCGGTTTCTCAGCTTCCTGCCGCTCTTCCTCCTGCTCGGCGGAGCGATGGCCGTTCTGGCTTTTCTGGCCCACCGTATGCCGCCGGCCTCGAATGGCGGGGCCATGAGCACAGCACCGGCGACCTATGCCGGGCTCGGCGCCCTGGCGCTTGCGCTCTGCCTGTCAGTTCCGGTCGCGACGGCCCGGATAGAGCGCGGCCCACCCGACCCGCACCACGCCGCCATCGCGCAGTGGCTGTCAGACAACACGCCCGAAGACGCCATGATCGCCGATCTGGACATTGCAGGCCCGGCTCCCCGCATCGCCTTTCACAATACCGAGCTGACCCTGGCAGTCCGGGTTTTCGCGCAGCGTCCCGTCTTCGCCGACAAGGCCTTTCCCCTGCGCCGCGGCGCTGCGGTGGATTTCCGCGACCGTCTCGAAACCAACCGGGTCCTGGCGGACACGCCGTTCGCCGCGATCGCCTGTGCGGCGCGCCCTTACCGGCTCGACTATGTGATCTATCGCGGCAAGGCCGGGCAACGGCCAGAAGACCGGACACCGGATTTCGCATCCGGGCCATATGCCATTTACGCGGTGGAATTGCCGGCCGCCTGCAGCGGTGCAGACTGAGGCTCAGTCGTCGCGGACGGTGCGCTCGCGCCGCTCGTGGCGTTCCTGGGCTTCAAGGCTCAGCGTGGCGGTCGGGCGGGCCTCGAGGCGCTTGAGCGCAATCGGCTCGCCGGTATGCTCGCAATAGCCATAAGTGCCCTCGTCGATCCGGCGGATCGCTGCGTCGATCTTGGAGATCAGTTTGCGCTGACGGTCGCGGGTGCGAAGCTCCAGCGCCTTGTCGCTTTCCGCAGAGGCGCGGTCGACCAGGTCGGGATGGTTTGCCGATTCTTCGCGAAGGTTCGAAATCGTCTCCTTCGAACCGTCCAGGATCTCCGTCTTCCAGGCCTCCAGCTTCGCGCGGAAATAGGCCTGCTGACGGGGATTCATGAACTCTTCTGATTCAGAGGGGACATAGCCTTCGATGTCGATATCGCTCATGAGACTCACACTCCGAAACTATGGGCTCCCTATACTCAGCTCAACTGGCCGGCGCAATCGGCAATATCATGGCCCAATAGGGGCATTTGCAGTTGCCTGTTAACCATCCCGCCGTGCTGAAAAGCCAAGCGAACCAGTCCTAGCAATTGTCGTACCGCTGCGAGGTTGCGAAAGCTTCATCGCCACAATACTGCCGTTCTGAGTTCGATACTTGATTCCCAAACCGGCGCAGTGCGTATAGGCACCAAGTGCCCCCACACCGGACCCAGGTCGGACTTTTCATGGATTTTGGCAGACGCAGGTCGAGCTTGTCTTCGGGATGGCTGCAAGCCGCCATCTTCAATGGCATGCTGCTGCTGTTGCCGGTCCTGGCGGCCAATGTGGTCTCCGGGGTCTTCGCCACGCGCGATTTCCCGCAGACCCCGCGCCCGGCCGCACTGGAAGCCACCCGCAGCGAGATCAAGGCGCGCTTCGCCTCGCTCGCGACTTCCGCCGATGACCGACGCGACTACTGGGCCAATCTCGTGGCGCTGCAGCTGCGCGAGCGGAACATGCCCGCCGCGCGCGGCTTCCTGCTGGCGGCCACCGAAATGCTGGACGAGCGTGACCGCGAGGCCGTCATCCAGGCCGCCCCCCAGGCCGTGCCCTTCGGCACGCAGGACGAACAGCTTGTCGGCGCCGCCCTGCTCTTCCTGCCCAATGATGTGCGCGTGCGCTACGAGACCGCCCTGATGCCGCCGCGCCTGGACGAGGAAACCGGCGGCGACACCCTGCCCGCCCCCGCGCAACTGCCCGTCAGCGCGAGCGAACCGGAAGACGAGGACAGCCAGGAGTTCAACTCCATGCGTGTCTCGCCCATCGGCGTGGGCGGGTTTTCCGTGCTCGGCAGCTTCGAGGACCTGGCGCGCAATTCGCGCGACTGGCTGGCCGGCCAGCCCGACGAGGCGTTCGGCCTGCGGATCACTGCGCTTGGTCTGATGGCCGACGATCTGGAAGAGCCGGAAAATGTCGACCTGCGCGAGGCCGCCTCGCTGCTGAAGGCCGCCGACCGGGCCGGACGGCTGCGCCCCGGCTTTCGCGAGCGCCTCTCATTCGACCTGGAACAGGCCCTGCCCCTGGCGCCGCTGCGCACGCGCATGAGCGAGGCCCTCGCCGTAGTGGCGCCGGTTTCCGAACAGACCGACGCCCTGCATGCGGCCTTCCGCGCGACGCTGAATGTGGACGGGCTCGGCCCGCTCTATGTCGATGCTGCGCAGATCAACGAGATTGTCGACGCCACCGGGCCTGTCTCGGCCCTGGCCATGCTCGAACATGTCAACTCGGTCACGGACCTGCGCCGTGCGCGCCTTGTGGCCGAGGCCGGGGGCGACCGCGCCATTGCGCTGGAATCGCTGATCGGCGGCAGCATCCTGATGACCGCGCGCACCGGCATCGACCTCTCACGCCAGGACGTGCTGGAGATCATGGGCCTGACCGCGGCGGCCATGGCCCTGTTCTGGATGGTGATGCTGTCGATGAACCGCTATATGCGCTCGCCGATCCGCCCGCTGCTCTACGAATAGTCCGCGCCGTTCTGCCAGGCATGCTGCAGGGTCAGGCCGAAGGATTCGGCGATCCCGTTGATGATCAGCTGCACCGACAGGGCCGCCAGGATCACGCCCAGGATCCGCGTCAGCGCGCCGGCCACGCTCGGCCCCATGGCCCGCACCAGCGGCCCGGCGACCAGGAAAATTCCCAGCAGCACGACGAGGTTCAGCGCCAGGGCGAGCAGGATCAGCCCTCGATCCGTCATCGTGTCGGCCTCGGCCATATAGTACATCGCCGTTGCGATCGTGCCCGGCCCGGCAATCATCGGGATACCGACGGGAAAGACGGAGATATCGTCCGGCGGCGTGTCCGGCTTGTGATCGGACAGGACGCCCTCGGCGCGGTGTTCACGCCGCTCGGTGCGCCGCTCAAACACCATTTCAAGGGCGATCAACAAGAGCAGGATCCCGCCGGCGGCCTTGAATGCGGCGATGGAAATATGCATCGCGCTCATCAGCCACGCCCCCGCAAAGGCAAAGAAGAAGATGATCAGGCTGGCCACAATGGTGGCTTTCACCGCCATGCGCCGACGATAGGCGTTGTCGCCACCTGCCGTGAGGGTCGCAAAGATCGGTGCCACGCCGATTGCGTCGATCAGGACGAAAAAGGTGACGAAGCTGGCTGTGAAAAAGGAGATCTGTTCGGGTGTCATGGGCGGGTGGTCCGTTGTTTTAACATAGTCCGCCCACTCCCCCTCCCAACCGCCCCACAGTTTCGCAGAATTGGGGCGGTTGGGAGGGGGAGTGGGCGGATCGTGTCTGAACGGGGGACTAACGCGTCCGGCGCACCGCGTCGAGCAGAGCTTTCACTTCGGGGTCGACATTGACAGTGCCCGTGGACTTGCGAGTGGACTGGGGCAGCGATTCTGCCAGTGCGCACAGCCGTCCATGGGCCATCAGACGCTGCAGAACACGCTCGCCGGCCTGGCCGGGTTCGAGCCGCGCCACGCGCCCCTCGCCCAGTTCCACGCACACGCCCGCCGTCACGGCGCCAGCCTGGTAACGCGACAGGGCGGTCGCGAGGTCGAGATGCTCACAGTCTTTTTGGTTCCAGGTCATTTGCGAGCCGTCCGGCATTACCGACCTCCTGCTTCGTCCTGGACCAGGCGGCGGCAACAACTCAGCGCGCCATACAGGTCGCCAGACACGAGACAGGCGGAAATGCCGAGCGCCCTGTCACGCTGTTCGCCCGGCGAAAGGGTTTCAAGAAGCGAGGTGAGGGCCGATTCGAACTGCTCGAGCGCCGGTCCATCGGTCTGGCCCAGCAGATACATCTGCATGACCGCGAAATAGGTCGCCTTGGCCGGGGTATTGGCCTCTTCCGGCTGCAGGATATCCTTCTCGCGCAGCACGCGCGCCCGGGTTTCGAGCAGCAAAACGCCCCGCCGATCGCCATTACGCACGACCGCGCCGTTGAGCACAAAGCTCTCATTCGGCTTGAGGGACAATTTCAGCGGCATGACAAATGACCGGAGCCTACAATTCTTCCTAGTATTGCAGGGGAAATTGCCCCGATTTCATTAACTCTTTGTTTCACCTGCCCGAAGAACCGGCCCGGACACAAAATTCGCACCTGCCACCAACGGAACCAGTTGCTGCCCTCAGGCGAGATACGCTCTATGCCGCAGATGGGGCTTTCGGGGCAGAAACAGATGGCTGATATCTTCATATCCTATGCAGCAGTGAACAGGAAAACCGCCGAACTGGTCATGCGGCGGCTGAAGGCGGAGGGCTATTCGGTCGTCATGGACCGGCATGCCGCCACCCATCGCGCAACAGCGCGCGCCCGTACGCTGCGCGAGATCGAGGTTGCCACTGCCGTAATCGGCCTGTGGTCGCGAAAGGCGCTCGGTGACAGCCACAATGTGGCCTGGGAATGCCAGGCGGCGCTGGACGCCGGCAAGCTGATCGCAGTCGAGGTCGAGAAGATCGACCAGATTCGCAATGTCCCGCCGGAGCTGCGCTGCCCGGCCAGTGTCGAGCTTGTCGGGTTTACCGGAAGCGCCAGCCATCCCGGCTGGCGGCGGCTGAAACTGGCCCTGCAGCGGGCCTCGCGCGAGCGGCGCCTGCGCACTTCGCGGCGGGGGCTGCAGGCGCAACCGGCGCCGGCAAGCGCGCCCCCCGCCCCAGCCGGGGCGGGCACGGCCTCCGGCCTGTCCTGGCGGCTTCCTGTTGCAGTCCTTCTGATTGCCAGCGCGGCCTATCTGGCCGGCGCCTATTATTTCGACCTCTGGCCTTTCCCCGTATCTGAAGCGGCGCTGCCATAGTCACGGTCGCATTCAATTTCCCTTGGCGATTCCGTCTTGCGGGAGTCGTGCTAAAGTCGCTCCGACATGCCAGTGTTGGGCAGGCAGCCCGGGGAGGAAGGACGATATGGCCGATGTGTTTCTCAGCTATGCGCGCAAGGACACTGACCGGGCCATTCTCATCCGCGATGCGCTCCAGGCGCTTGGCCTCACCGTCTTCTTCGACACCGAAGGCCTGGATGGCGGGGATGTCTTCCCCGATGTGCTCGACAGGGAAGTAAAGGGCGCCGGCGCGGTGGTCGGCGTGTGGAGTTCCCATGCCCTCAGCCGGCCCTGGGTGAAGGTGGAGTGCGATATCGGCCGGGCGCGCGGCGTGCTGGTGCCGGTGCAGATCGAGACAATCCCCGATCTCGACAAGCCGGCGGCCTTCTGGAACGTGCAGTTCGACGACCTGTCCGATTTCGACGGCGATACCGACCATGCCGGCTGGCTGCGCTTTGTCCGCTCGCTGGCACGCACGCTCGACCGGCCGGAACTGTTGCAGCGCGAATCCCAGACCCATGCCGGCGCGGCGCCATCCGAAGACGCCGCGGTGCGCGAGGAACTGGCCGCCCTGCGCGCGGAGCTGGCCGAAATGCGCGCGGTGAAACCTGCCGCGCCCGAGCAGGCCGCCCCTCAGCCGCCTCGGCCGACGCCTGAGCCGGCCTACAGCGTCAAGGGCGCAAGCGAGGTAGCGGGTGCAGATCCGGCCATGAGCCCGCCCACGCCACGAGGTCTCCCGCTTCCCATCGCCCTGCTGATCAGCGCGGTGGCCACCAATTTTGTGCTCTACATCATCAACATGCTCACCACGCCGATGCTGATCCAGTCGCTGATGAACGAAGGGCAGTCCAGCGCGCAGATCGGCTTCACGATGACGGCCATCGGCGTGGCAAAGGGCCTTGTCTTCACCGTACTCGGCGCCTTGCTGGCGCGCCGGCTCCACTACCGACCCGGCATCGCCTGGCTCGCGGCAGCGGCGATCGGCGCTATCGGTTACATCCTCACCATCGGCACGACCGTCTGGCATGCCTCGAAATTCGAGACACCACCGGACTGGCTGATGATGACCCTGGTCAGCAGCCTGATCATCACGGTCATTGTCAGCGCACTGGCCGGCCTGATCGCCACCCTGCTGCCCTTCTTCAAGCCAAAACCGGATCCGACATCGGCGTTTGACTGACCTCCCCCACCGTAAGCCTTGCGCAGCGCAGCATGGGCTCTAATCTCTGACGCAGAGACTTCGAGGAGAATCCGTATGCGCTTTGAAGGCACGGAGAATTATGTCGCGACTGATGATCTGCGCGTCGCGGTGAACGCAGCCATCGCGCTTGAACGCCCGCTGCTGGTGAAAGGCGAGCCGGGCACGGGCAAGACGGTGCTGGCCATCGAGGTGGCCAAGGCGCTCGGCGTGCCGCTGATCGAATGGCACATCAAGTCCACCACCAAGGCCCAGCAGGGTCTTTACGAATACGACGCGGTTTCGCGCCTGCGCGACGGCCAGATGGGCGATGAACGCGCCAAGGATGTCTCGAACTACATCAAGAAGGGCAAGCTGTGGGAGGCGTTCACCGCGCCGGAACGCCCGATCCTGCTGATCGACGAGATCGACAAGGCCGATATCGAGTTTCCCAACGACCTCCTGCAGGAGCTCGACCGGATGGAATTCTATGTCTACGAGACCGACGAGACGGTGAAGGCCGCCCAGCGCCCGATCGTCATCATCACCTCGAACAATGAGAAGGAACTGCCCGACGCCTTCCTGCGCCGGTGTTTCTTCCACTTCATCAAGTTCCCCGACGAGCAGGTGATGCGCGAGATCGTGGATGTCCACTATCCCGGCATCAAACAGAAACTGGTCAAGGACGCGCTGACCACCTTCTACGCCATGCGCGAAGTGCCCGGCATGAAGAAGAAGCCATCGACCTCGGAGCTGCTGGACTGGCTGAAACTGCTGATGAACGAGGATGTCGACCTGGAAACAATGCGCGAGCAGAACCCGGAGAAACTCACCCCGCCCCTGCACGGCGCGCTCCTGAAAAACGAACAGGATGTCGCTTTGTTCGAACGCCTCGCCTATCTCTCCCGCCGCGGCAGCGAAGGCGGCGGGCGCAGGGGGCCGGCGGGGTAAGGTCAACAGTCGGGTCTGCGGTTATGCTCAATCCAGATTCCCGCCCAGCCCGTCCAGGCCGCGTGCAGGCGTGACCTTCACGCCGGGGCGGCTCAGCACATCCTTCCGGCTATCGAGGAAATCGGCCATCTTGGTCTTGTCCTTCTGCTCCTGGCGCCAGGTGACCACGGCCACGGTGATCCAGCCGATATGGAAAGCAATGCCCGCCAGCATCGCCAGCCAGCCCGGGATCGGCCCGATATGCGCGCGCAGAACATATTCGTTCCAGGTCTCCACATCATAGGGGTGGATCGCGATCTTGGCGAAATAGGCCGCGCCCTGCAGGGCAAAGATCCAGCCGAAATTCCGCCTGAGGCGCCGGCCGACCGCGCGCAGCATGGAGATGCGGTATTGCGGCTTTTCATAATCGTCTGAGAGCGCCGTGCCGCGGTCGAGCGGGATCTGCGCGCCCTTGCCGCGCAGCATCGGCACATAGAAGGCGATCTCCAGCACCCGCGCCCGGAACCGCCAGACATAGAAGAAACGGTAGCGCCGGGCTTCCAGCATCAGGAACATCACGCACAGCATGCCCACCAGCACGATGGGAAAGGGTGAGGCACCAACCCCGGCAAACACCACTGACAGGGCAATCCCGGTGGACACCACCGCCCAGTTCGTCGTCTGGTCCAGGCGCTGGCGCCAGACCGTCGAGCGATAGACCTCGGCGCGGTAGAGATGGGCAAGCGCGCCAACTTCCTTGCTGCCGCAAATCGCCTCGGGCGGGTCGGCATCGCCCGGCTCGTCGAACGTGTCGTCGAAATGAGGATCGGAACTCATACATCCAATGTGGTGCGGTTCTGCCAAACCGTCCACTGGACAGGCGCGCGCAGGCGCCCACTTCCGCGACGTTACCCTGACGCTAGCGTCATATTTTTTCTTTCAACCCCTTCTCGCCGGGCGACGGGCATGTTTTCTAGGAGTCAAAAGACACTACACATTCCGGAGGAAATCATGCCTGCAGACTCTGCTCCTGCCTGGCCCGTCATGTCCATTGCGCAGGCCAATGCCCTGCTGGCAGCAGAGGGCTCGCCCGTCGCTGTCACGGACGGCAAGATCAATGGCGTCGACATGAAGATCTACGCCAATGCGCCCGGCACGCTGCGCGACATCCTGATGTTGAGCGCGACCTTCGGCGAGCGCATGTTCATGGTCTATGAGGACGAACGCGTCACCTTTGCCGCCCATGCCCGCGCGGTGGAGCATTTCACCCACACGCTGCGCGATGAATTCGGCGTGCAGCCGGGCGACCGGGTCGCCGTCATCATGCGCAACTATCCCCAGTGGAGCGTGGCCTTCTTCGCGGCCCTTTGCTGTGGGGCCATCGCGACGCCGATGAACTCCTGGTGGACGGGCGATGAACTGGCCTATGGCCTGAAGGATTCCGGGGCGAAGGTCGCCGTGGTCGACGGCCAGATCTTCGAGCGCCTCCGCGATCACTGGGACGAGCTGACCGCGCTGGAAGCCATCATCATCGCCCGCGAGTCCGAGGAAGAGCGCGCCGATCCGCGCGTCTTCTCGGTCGAGCAGTTTATCGGCGAGCCGGGTAGCTGGGCTGCATTGGCGCCGAAACCGCTGCCGCAAGTCGAGATCACGCCGGAAACCGACGCGACCATCATGTACACTTCGGGCACCACGGGCCGGCCCAAGGGCGCGCTGGCGACCCACCGGGCCATCGTCTCGAACATGTTCAACTCGCTGACCTGCCAGGCGCGCATGTTCCTGCGCCGGGGCGAGCAGCCGCCGGAGCCCGATCCGAACGAGCAACGCTCTACACTGGTCGCCATCCCCTTCTTCCACGCTACGGGTGCTTTTGCGATCCTTGTGCCGGCCGTCCTGCAGGGCAACAAGGTGATCACCATGTACAAATGGGACGCCGACAAGGCCTTGCCGATCATCCAGAACGAGAAGGTCACCGCCGTCGGCGGCGTGCCGGCCATCGCCTGGCAGATCCTGGAACACCCCGACCGGGACAAGTACGACCTCTCCTCCATCGCGGCCATCAGCTATGGCGGCGCGCCGTCTGCTCCGGAACTTGTGGCCACCATCAAGCGTACCTTCCCTGAGGCAGCGGCAGGGAATGGCTGGGGCATGACGGAAACCTGCGCAACAGCGACGCTGAATATCGGCGAGGATTATGTGAACCGGCCCGACAGTGCCGGCGCCCCGCCCGCAGCTGTCGAGCTGAAGATTGTCGGCCCGAATGGCGACACCCTGCCGGCCGGCGAGGTCGGCGAGCTGTGGTGCAAGGGCCCGATGAACTGCAAGCTCTACTGGAACCGCCCCGACGCCACCGCCGAGACCTATGTGGATGGCTGGGTGGTGACCGGCGACCTGGCGCGCCTTGACGATGAGGGCTTCCTCTACCTGGTCGACCGCGCCAAGGACATGCTGATCCGTGGCGGCGAGAACATCTACAGCATCGAAGTGGAAAGCGCGCTCTACGACCATCCCGACATTGTTGATGCCGCCGTGGTCGGCATCCCCCACAAGGTGCTCGGCGAGGAAGTCGGCGCCGTGGTCCAGCGCAAGCCCGGCTCCACGGTGACCGAGGACGAGCTTCGCCACCATGTCGCCAGCCAGCTGGCCGCCTTCAAGGTGCCTGTGAAGATCGAGTTCCAGGACGTGCCCCTGCCGCGCAACGCCAATGGCAAGATCCTGAAGACCGAGTTGCGGGAGCGCTTCAAGTCACCCACATAGGATCCCAGCGAAGGGGCACAGAAATGGCGAAATCCAGATCCATCGGCGGCACCGAGGTCTACCCCGTCGGCCTCGGCTGCATGAATGTCACCCACGCCTATGGCGAGCCCATGGACGAGACAGAGGCCATCGCCCTGTTCCGGCATGCCCTGGACACCGGCTATACCCTGTTCGATACGGCCACGCTTTACGGGCGCGGGCGCAGCGAACAACTGGTCGGCCAGGCCATCAAGGGCCGCCGGGACGAGATCCTTCTGGCCAGCAAGTGCGTGCTCGGCTTCAGGGATGGCCAGCGCGTGCTCGATGCCCGCCCTGAATCCATCAAGGCGGCCTGCGAGGCCAGCCTGAAGCGGCTCAATGTCGAGGTCATCGACCTCTATTATCTCCACCGCCCAGACAAGAATGTGCCCATCGAGGACTCCGTCGGTGCGCTCGCCGACCTGGTGGCCGAGGGCAAGATCCGCATGATCGGCCTGTCGGAAATGGGCGAGGGTCTCTTGCGCCGCGCCCATGCGGTTCACCCCGTCGCGGCCCTGCAGAACGAATACTCGCTCTGGGCGCGCAATCCGGAGATCGCGGTTCTGGAGGCCTGCAAGGAACTCGGCACGGCGCTGGTCGCCTTCTCGCCGGTCGGCCGCGGCTACTTCGCCGACCCGCCGGTCGACCCCGCCAGCTTCCATGAGAGCGACCTGCGCGCGAGCATCTTCCCGCGCTTCACGCCGGAATTCTGGCCCGACAATCTCAAGCTGCTTGAGGAAGCCCGTACCTGCGCAGCCGAGGTGGGCTGCACCGTGGCCCAACTCGCCCTCGCCTGGACACTGGCGAAGGGCGAGCATGTCATCCCCATTCCCGGCACCACCTCCATCCCGCATCTGGAGGACAATCACGCTGCTGGCGAGATCACACTGAGCCCGGTCATGGTCGCCCGTCTGGACGCCCATTTCGCGCCCGAGCGCATCGCCGGGCCGCGGTATAGCCCGCAGGGCCAGGCTGTAGTAGATACTGAGATGTTCGAGTTCGAGAAGCAGACCCAATGAGCGAGGAAAAGCCCATCGCCCTGGAGACGCGCGGCGAAGCTGCCGACGGGCGACGCTTTTCCCCCTCTGCCGAGCGCAACCGCGATGTCATCCTCTCGGTCTTCCGCAGGCATATGCCGGGCGCGGGCACACTTCTGGAGATTGCCTCAGGCACTGGCGAGCATGGCGCCCATATCGCGCCCGATGCCCCGCTGCTCACCTGGATCTATTCCGATATCAATCCGCCGAGCCTCGCCAGCCAGTCCGCCTGGGCGGCACATCTTGGCGAGGATAGCGGCCTGACAGGCCCGCTGACCCTCGATGTCACCGCGCCGGACTGGGCGCCCGCCGGCGTGCCGGAACGCCTGGACGCCATGTTCTGCGCGAACATGATCCATATCGCGCCCTTCACCGCCTGCGAGGGCCTGTTTGCCGGCGCCGGGCGCCATCTTGCCCCCGGCGCGCGCATGATGCTCTACGGTCCGTTTGCACGCGATGGCGAGATCGCGCCGTCCAATGCGGTCTTCAGCGACAGCCTGAAACAGCGCGACCCCAGCTGGGGCGTGCGCGACCTCGACCGAGAGCTGATGCCGCTGACGGCCAGCGCCGGGCTGAGCCTGGTCGAGGCCGTCGAGATGCCGGCCAACAATCTCAGCGTGATCTTCGAAAAGACCTAGCCCAGATCCGGCGCCCGCCCGATCCATGGCCGGGCCGCTTCCAGCTCATAAGCCAGCTGCAGGAGCAGCCCGTCATCCCCGCGCCGGCCGGAGAACATGGTGCCGATCGGCAGGCCGCTTTCGCCCTGATAGAGCGGCACCGACATGGACGCCGCGCCAGCCACATTCATCGGCGGGGTAAAACCGACATAGTCGGCCACCGCACCGAAGGTGACCTCGGCATCCTGGGTCGGATCGAAATCGCCGATGCGCGGCGGCGGCGTGCACACCGTCGGCGTGAGCAGCACATCGATCTCTTCGAACATGGCATGATACTGCGCCTCGAAGCCCTTCAGATAGGCCACGGCGTCCGGCATCTCGACCTGGCGGCGCTGATAGGTCTCGATCAGGCCGAGGGTCAGCGGTTCGACGATTTCCGGGCTCAGCGGCTTGCCGGTGAACTGCATGGCGCTCTGGGCAAACTCCGCCGCGCCCGCCGCCCAGTAGAGCGTGAAGGCATCGGTGAAGACTGTCCCGTCATAGGGCACGGTGTATTCCACCACTTCGTGGCCAAGCTCTTCGCAGAGGGACGCCGCCGCCTCGGTCTTGGCGCGCACATCCGGATCGAGCACCTGCCCGCTCAGCGGGGTGGGTGCAAAACCGATGCGCAGGCGCCGCGACAGCGGCTCGGTGACCACGCCGAGGGTTTCGTACTCGCCGGTCTCGGCAATCGCAAAGAGGGCCGCACTGTCGCGCACCGTCCAGGTCACCGCATGGCCGACCGAGATATCCACCGGCATCTGGTCGCGGGTGCGCCGGCCGAGCCGCCCGCGCGAGGGTTTCAGGCCGAAGAGGCCACAGCAGGAGGCCGGGATACGGATCGAACCGCCTCCATCGCTGGCATGGGCAAAGGGCACGACGCGCGCCGCCGTCAGCGCTGCCGCCCCGCCCGACGAGCCGCCAGGGATATGATCGAGATTCCAGGGGTTGCGCGTCGCGCCGGTCACCACGGGCTCGGTAGAGGCCGAGAGGCCGATTTCCGGCGAGGTCGACTTGCCGAGGAAGACCATGCCCGCCTCGCGCCATTTCGTGGCCATCGCGCCATCCTCCTCGGGGATATAACCGCGAAAGGCCTGGGAGCCGTATTTCGTCTCCATGCCCTTGGTGGCTTCGAGGTCCTTGATGAAGGTCGGCACGCCGGCGAACGGCCCGCTTGTGCCCGCCCGCGCGGTTTCCAGCGCGCCGTCGAAATCGGTCATGGCGGCGGCGTTGATCTTCGGGTTTGCCACCTCGAAGCGCGCAATGGACGCTTCCACCGCTGCCTCGGCCGTCGTCTCGCCATTGGCGATCTGACGCGCCAGCGCCACACCGTCGACAAAGCCGCTCGCGGCGGTTTCACCCTCAAGCTCCGGTGCGGGCTGCGCGCAGGCGGCCAGGGCCGGGGCAATTCCCGACAGGGCCGCAGTGGACGCCAGCATCTGGCGCCGTGTCATCCTGGACATGGATTTCTCCTTCTTTTTGCGCCACCCTGCCTTGCACCCGCCGCGTCGGCAAGCGCTTGAGTAAAGGCGCCTTTCGCGTCACACAGGGCACGATCATGACCATTGACCGGCTTGCCCTTGAAGAGAGCGTCGCGGAGACCCGCGCGGTCGCCTTTGCCGGCTGTCTGCCCGTGGCGCTCTTCACCCACAGCCCCCTCCTCGCCCCGCGCCTGACACAGGGCAGCGTGTTCACCGCCCGCCTGCGCGCACGCGACGAAACTGGTGGGGCCTTCCTGGAGGCCGGGAGTGGCGAGGACCTTTTCCTGAAATCGGCGCCGCCCACGGATGTGAGCCTCGGCAACGCGCTGCAGGTACAGGTCATCGCCGAGGCCCGGGCCGGCAAGGCCGCCCGCGTGCGGCTCTGGCGCGAGCACCATGGAGCGCCTCCCGCCTCGCCGCTGGAAGCCTGGCGCGCGGGCCTGCCCGGCGCGGAGGGCCTCAGCTGGGAAACCGCCACATCCGCCGAAATGGACGCCGCCTTCGACGAGGCGCTCTCTCCGCTGGTGACGCTGCCCGGCGGCGGTCGGCTGCAGATCGCGCACACGCCTGCCCTCACCGCCGTGGATGTGGACACCGCAGGCCGTCAACGCAGCGGCAAGGCGCTCGCCCATGCCCTCACCGTGAACCAGGAAGCAGCAGCAGAAACCGCCCGCCAGCTGGCCCTGCGCGGGATTGGCGGGCTGGCTGTACTCGACTGTATCGCGCCGCTCAGCCCGGAGACCGGCAAGGAGGTGAAGGCGGCCTTCCTCACCGCCTTCCGCGCCATCTGCGCGCGCAAGGTCGAAGCGCTGGCGCCCTCGCCCTTCGGCCTGATGGAGGCCCAGCTCGCCTGGGGGCCGACCCCGCTCGAAGAGCTTTTCGCCGGCCCGCCCGCCATCGCCCTTTCCGGCCTGCGCCAGCTGGAGCGCGAAGCCCGCGCCCGGGCGGGCGACAGGCTATGTCTCGACCTGCCGCCGGCTGCATATGAGACTGTGAAATCCGCCCGGCCCGCCTTGCAAGGCGCCCTCGCCGCGCGCTATGGCGCCCGACTTGAAGTGCGCTGCGGCGCGCGCGACCAGATCGAGGTGCACGTCCCATGAGCAAGTCCATCTGTCCCGTCTGCGAGACCCGCCCGACCGACCCGGCCTACAAGCCGTTCTGCTCGAAACGCTGCGCGGATGTGGATCTTTCGCGCTGGCTGAAGGGCGCCTACGCCATTCCCGGCCGTCCAGCCGATGAGGCCGAGGACAACCCTCACCGGCCGGAAGACAGCGAGGAAGACTAGCCTAGTTCACGTCCGGTAGCCTCTGAAACAGGCTCACCTGCGTACGCGAGGCGGCGATGATCCGCTCCACGCCCGGTTCGCGACCGATGGCTGCCGAAGCGACTTCTGTAAAGCCGGCCTCTGACAGGGCATCGCGGATCCGCGGCTCATCATCGCGCAGGCACCAGGGCCGCACAAAGGCGATGCGGTCGGACCGGCGCAACATGGTTTCCAGCCCCTCCTCCAGGAGATAGCCCCCGCCGAGGCGGCGGTCGATCTCGCGCGCCGGCATCATCTCAAGCGGCGCGACATGGATGGCCGCAACCTGCCAGTAGCCGGGCCGCGACTGCTCCAGCACGCCATCGGGCTTGAAATAGTGGATCTCGTTCTCGCGTTCGAGCCAGAGCGCAGCGCCGGAATAGTTGCGGCAGACAATGATCGGCGCACCGGTAAAGCCCTGCGCATCGATGAAGGCATAAGCACCGCGATAATCGTCGGGCTTCTTGCGGTCCGACATCTCGATGAGAGTCGAGGCGAGCCCGGCGCCAGAGATTACCGCGACAGTGTCTGTTAACCGACTGGCCTAGGAAAAGATGAAGTCGGATACATCCACATCCACGACATCCATATTCTCGATCCGGACATTGCCCGCATCCGTCTCGATCACGACATCCGACCCCGCCTGGCGGACATCATTGAAATCGGCCATGGAGGTCACACCGGTCGAGGCGCGGAAAACAATGCGGTCGGTTCCGTCTTCGAAATCGGTGATCCGGTCATTGTCGAAATTGGCGCCCGACATGATGAACCAGTCCTTGTCGGCTCCGCCGGTCAGCACATCCAGGCCGGCCCCGCCATTCAGCTTGTCGAAGCCCGCCCCGCCATCCAGCGTGTCATTGCCCTCATCGCCGAACAGCTGGTCCTGGCCGCCCTCGCCATAGAGCAGATCGTTGCCGCCACCGCCCGAGAGCAGGTCGTTGCCGGTGCCACCATTGAGCAAATCGATCGCTACCCCGCCATTCAGCTCATCCGCGCCAGTCCCACCAAAGAGCGTGTCGGCACCTTCCGCGCCCGACAGCAGGTCATTGCCATCGCCCCCATTCAGAATGTCATTGCCCGCCTCACCGAACAGCGTGTCATCGCCGAGATCGCCATTGAGCGTGTCATCCCTGCCGCCACCACGGATGAGGTCATTCCCGCCCCCACCGGAGATGAAATCATCACCGCCCTGACCGAACAGATTGTCGATATAGTTCCCCCCGAAGAGGAAATCGCCGCCTCCCCCGCCATAGACCGAGTCATTGCCGAGACCTGCCTCGATGAAGTCACTGCCCGCACCGCCCTCGATATAATCATCGCCAGTGCCACCATTGATGGTGTCGTCACCCCTGCCGCCATAGATCGAATCCCCGCCGCCCTCGCCGAGAATGAGATCATTGCCGCCACCGCCGCTCAGCAGATCGACACCCGTGCCGCCGATCAGCGTATCATCGCCTCCATACGTATATATGGAATCCTGGCCGTCACCCCCCTCCATCCGGTTGGCGCCATTCGAGCCGAACAGATTGTCATTGAAGGCAGAACCGATGAGATTCTCGATGCTGACCAGCCTGTCGAAGCCCGCGCCCATCGTGTCCTGCGGTGAAATGCGCAGCGAGACCCGGACCGCCGCTCCGGCATCGATATAACTCGCCGTATCCGAACCGGCCTGCCCGTTGATAATGTCATTGCCAGCCCCGCCGACGAGAAAGTCATCGCCCGCCCCGCCGAGCAGTGTGTCATTGCCAGCCCCGCCATCAAGTACGTCATTGCCGTCCCCGCCGGTCAGCTCGTCATCGCTGGCCCCGCCGGTCTCGCTCGTGCCGGAGCCGATCTTGAGGAGAAGATTCTCCAGGTCATCGCTGACGGTTTCCAGGACGAATTCGCCATTGCTGAGCGTGATCGCGCCATCGCTGGCGCCATCGCCGTCGCCATCGATCAGGATGCGCGTCTCCCCACCCGTGGTTTCATAGCGCACCTCGCCGACCTGGCCGGTAAAGCTCGCCGTTCCGATGAAGGACAGCGCCACGATCTCGGCCGAAAAGTCCGGCAGGATCTCGATGAGCGCACTCGGCAGCGACAGGACATCGCTTGTCGAAAAGTCGGTGATTTCCGTCCCGGCAAAACTGAATCCGGAATCGATTTCATGAACGGAGATCGAAAACGTATCGGCGCCGTCCCCGCCCGTCAGACTCGAACCGGCAGCGCCATAGAGCTCAATCACATCGGCATCCGAACCGCCAAGAATGGTCGCCACGCTGCCGCCGACCGTATCGAACACCTGCAATGTCTGAGACAAGGTCGCAGCGGAGCCATCCAGGGTCAGGTCGAACCCGTCAGTCTGGAGGAAGGCGTGCAGATTCTCCACCGATGACAGTGTGGCTGTCGTGGCAAGCTTTGTGGCCACCACCGAGCTGTCCGTAATGGTGACGATTTCATCGGCTGTCAGCGTGTCCTGGATCGAGACCGTATCGGTGCCGCCTCCGCCATTGAAGACATTGTCGCCCTGCAGGTCATCGGACAGTGAATCGTTTCCGGCATCGCCGTTCAGGATGTCATTGCCGCCACCGCCATCAAGCAGGTCGTCATTGTCACCGCCGCTGATCACATTGTCGACATCCATGCCCTGAAGCCAGTTGATGCCGACCGTGCCTGTGATGACGCCGTCGCCCGGGCTGCCCGCCGGCGCGATGACCAGCTCCAGGCCCATGGTCTCGTCGCTGACCGAAGCCAGGGTAAACTCCCCGTTCGAAAGGGTAATGGTGCCGTCGCTCGCGGCATCGCCATCCGCGTCGAAATGGACCAGGGTCTGGCCGCCGGCCGTTTCATAGCGGACCTCTCCGGCAGCGCCGGAAAAGGCACTGGTGCCGATAAACTCTATTGGGATGAAGACGGGCATGAAAGACCCGTCCAGCGTGAAGAGGTTGGCTTCGAAATGAATGACATCGCCAGCGCTGAAATCGGTGATCTCAACATTCTCCGGAACGATTGGCGGGCCTGAAAAGGTCGACCAGGACAGGATGAAATTGAAATGATCATAGCCGGTGCCGCCGGTCATGACCGTGTCGCTTACGATCGTGCTCAGCAGATCGTCTCCGGACCCGCCAATCAGCGTGAACATCCCCGACATCGAGGTGGACGTGTCGGGAAGCGCGAACAGGACGACATCCAGGGTTGCCGCGGACGCATCAATGGTGATGTCCACGCCCGCATCGCTGTAGGCACTGATCGTGATATACTCGATATTGCTGAAGCTTGTGGTCGTTCCGAGGGAATCGGCAAACACGCTGGAATCGGTGACCGTCAGGACGGTATCGACCGTGAGCTCGCCGGACAGGCTCGCCACATCCTCGCCCGCGCCGCCATCCAGCGTATTGTTGCCGGTCAGTGTATCGCTGAGGGAATCGTCTCCCTCCCCGCCATGGAGGACGTCATTGCCCTCCCCGCCATTGATGCTGTCACTGCCGGCGCCGCCGTAAATGATGTCGTCATCGTCCCCGGCGGTCATCGGATCGCCGGCCATCGTGCCGTTTATGATATTGACCATATGATCGTCCCCAGACTGTCACAGACAGACTATGACGTCACAGACCCGCAAGAGACAATAGGGGCTCCCTGCAAAAGAGGCCGCGAAGACCCCTGCGATAACCCCTACCCGAACACGAAATCGCCGGCATCGACATCGGCGAGGTCGAAATTCTCCAGGCGGATATTGCCCGCATCGGTCTCGATCACGACATCGCTGC